>Ga0123352_10004780_pt1 | contig 20095 bp, 9 predicted proteins | sample TergutLab28metaG_FD_89700 | JGI IMG/M metagenome (GOLD analysis project Ga0123352, IMG submission 89700) | Labiotermes labralis P1 segment gut microbial communities from Petit-Saut dam, French Guiana - Lab288 P1 | ecosystem: Host-associated > Arthropoda: Insects > Digestive system > Gut ...
AGTTATATGAGAACATGAAGATTCTGATGGAAGCCATTAATTATGATAAATTCAAATGGCAAATCTGAGGTTACCTAAAAGTGATTGCCTTACTACTTGGACTACAACAAGGATTCACAAAATATTGCTGCTTCATTTGTGAATGGGACAGCAGAGCTCAGTCTCTTCATTACTTAAGAAAGGATTGGCCTGCCAGAAAATCGCTGGAACCAGGAATCATGAATGTGGAAAATTAACCACTAGTGGAACCAAATAAAATTTTGTTGCCATTCATCCATTTAAAGCTTGGTCTGATAAAAAATTTTGTAAAGACCATGAACCAAGAAGAAGCCACCTTTACTTACTTATGAGAAAAGTTCCCCAGACTAAGTGAGGCAATTTTAAAGAAGGTATTTTCACTGGTCCACAAATACGAGACCTTATCAAGGACGAATACTTCAACAAGCTCCTTCAAGGCGATGAAAGGTGGCTTGGGACAGTTTTAAATTTGTAGTAAATTGGTTTTTGGGAAACAGAAGGGCTCAAAACTATTAGGAGCTTGTAAACAACCTTTTGCAGAGCTACCAGAAATTAGGGTGCAACATGTCACTAAAAATACAATTCCTTCACTCGCATTTAGATTTTTTTCCAGAAAATTGTTGTGCAGTAAGTGATGAACATGGAGAATGGAAATTGAACTGTGCTATGCTCGTCGACTACTGCTGAACTTTGGCAAGGGATGCCCCTACCATGGAATACAAGCGACATACAAAATAAAAAAAAAAAAATTACATAATTTCGTGTTAAACAACAAACTTACATGAAAAAGACTGTGCAGATGTTCCAATTTACGTTGTAAATATTATCCCTAAACAGAATCATTCTACTAAACACATTCCTTTCCACTGAATAGTAGTAATTTTTTTATTTAATCCACCGTTGTGTATAATATTTGAATCCATTTCGTAAAATATCATAGTGTTGCATAAACTAGAGCCAAGTAATTTTTTTATGTCCCTTTTCTAACTTCACAGATGCAAACAAATAAATTCATAACATATTCAACACAGATACAAAAAATTTTTTGAAATTTGTTGTCCAGTGTAATAGAATCCACCAACTGAATTATTCAACATCTCATACTATTCCCAGAACTTAAAACACTTTGTAACTACACATGTAAACACCACCTCCCATAACCTACATTATGTAATAATATGTGGGTTAAATCATGTTAAAATAGTGGGTGACACAACATATCTGGTCAATGGTCCCTTAAATGAATCCAAAACCTTCCCTTTACGTTGCACGTTAGTTCACCTCATGTACACTCCCGTGACCATTACATTAGATCTGTCCATTGTCTGAAGCAAAACTGCCATATACAAACTGAATGTCATTGTTGAGCTGTTAGCACTCCGGAATTATGTTTGAGAGGCCATTGGTTCAAATGTAAGCCTAAGAGCTTTGTTATAGAGACTGAGACAGGGCTTCACAAATCCTGAATGCCTGTTACCTAGAAACCTTAGTTAATCTGCAAAAAATTCAAACTTGCAGGGAATTTATATTCCTGAGCTCAAATTTTACTGAACCCCAAAAAAAGGTTAGGTCATATACTAAAGTCTGGAGAACATTAATGCAACACATTAGCGAAAAACAATGTGAAGTTTATTTCAAAAACTATTACAGAAACATAGTGCAACACATGTGTATTAAAGGTTTACAGCAGAGATCACACACATAATCACAAATTTTAGAAACTTTCAACTTAACATAGAAACTAAGAAATGCTGAAATGAATTTGTATGATGTGGTACATACACTAGGCAAATTATTGGTGGCACATCTGTGGCATGCAATGACCACGGAATTCTTACAAAAATGTGATTTCATATACAAAACAAAGAGAAGCTAAACCATATTTCTGCCTACATGTAAATCGTGTGTTTTCACTACATAATTACTTTAATACAACTACAGTTACTTGTATGAAGCACTGATCAGTGTCTTTTACTATAAATGCATCATTATTCTTGAACAGTACAACTGACAAATGACTTAATACAAATCTCCTCATAAACTGGAAAAGAGAATAAAAGTTCCAGACTACATGTGCTTGGAGGTTGAAAGACTGGAACTCATCCCCTGATTGCTCTCTCTCCACTCTGGAAGCCAGATAGCACAGTCAGTATAGTGATCTGGATACACACTGACTGACTGAGCAAACAGGCTCAGATTCTCAACATGGGCAAGATATTTGTCTCACCAGAATGTTCAGACCATCCCTGTGGCCCACCTGTCCTATGCATTTGTATCACCTGATCCACAGGGGTACAGCAAACTGGGGTACAGAGGCCAACACAAACGTCCATTAAGTGCACAGGTTCAGAATACATAGAGCTATAAATTCATTCCTCATGTCTTCATGGTGTGCCCTTTCTTTCCATACTGCCTCTTCACTCTTGAGGTAAATAGACTTGATACGTACAGATAGGTCAACAAATGTCAACTAAAATTATACTCAACAAACATTTCTCCCCACGACATACTGCAACAATTCACACTGTTACATCTGCTTACCACCAGACCACTTACAGGCATATAACATGCAGACATTTAAGTGTAAAATACTGCCCTTATACTATACAATGTGTATACAGGATGGCATTTACTGTCTGACATCTGTGAGGAAACCAAGGAAGAGTGCAGGAATTATAAGGAGGAGTCCAAAAGTAAGTTTACAGGTCATATATTCTGAATAATTTATTTTTAAGTCTAACTGAACAATACACATGCAATTTTATGACTGACACTTTACTTTTCAACATGGTCCCCACCATAACTGTGGCACTAGTATCGCAGAATCAGCTTTTCAGTTCCCTCCTGATGGAAGTTTGTGTTCCGCATTTGCAAACACCATATCACAAATGTCTTCACACCATCATCACTTTCAAATCTGTGGCTGCCAAGATGATCCTGTACAGCAGACAGTTGCTTGGTGCCAGATAAGGGCTGTATGCTGGATATTTCAAGATTTCCCACCAGAAGTGCTGCAGGGAGTTGTCAAGTCATACTGGCATTGTGCGACCAAGCAACGTCATGCAGAAGCTATGCACCTTTCCTAAGCAGGAAAGGGCAGTATTGTTTAATGACAGCTCTCAACTGTTCCAGCCTTGTGCAGGATGCAACCACACTGATTGTTGTTCCCTGTTGCATGAAGCCTACCAACAACACACATCTATATTCCTGAAAACATGATGGCCCTCACTGTCAGCAGACTTCACAACCTTGAATGTCACCAACCCACAATGCTTCCACTCCTTGTTTGCATGTTTCGACTCCAGTGTATGGTAATAACACGCCATCTCCAGTGACAATGTGCTTGAGAAATTCATGGCCACTAATATACTGCTGCTGGAATGATAGGGCACAAGCTTTCCTTTCCACCTTGTGGTCTTCTAATTATGGTAACAACAGCCCAGTGCAGACATCTTGTGGAATCCCAATTCCCAAATGATCCTGACAACTGTTCCATGTGACGGACTCAAGTCTTGTTGCAGTTCAGTCTGTAATTCTTCTGTCTGAGGACTGAATTTTCCACACTTTCATGTCTGATGTGTTTACTGTTGTGCGTCTGCCATTTCCCTCACAATTATCTGTTCTGATATGTTCAATTTCAGAGTGTGAACACCATTATGCCACTCTTGGCCAACTCATCACATTGTTCCCATAAACTCTGACCAGCTGACAATGAATTTCTACTGAAACTACATCCCTTAAATTCATAAAATGTAGAAACTATATCCCTTAAATTCATAAAATGTACTGCCTGGACCTCGTGCTTCGACCTTGGTTCCAGTCGAGTCACCAAGTTTAATGAGAATACCCAGTGACTTTGAAACAAATCTGACTAGTCTAAGACCAGACAAAACCTTTCTCTCTCCCCCCCCCCCCTCCCACATTAATTTTTACTTGTCTTCCACAAGTGGGTTCACTGAGGTCTGTAGTATTCTTCAGAATCCAAAGCAGTGACGTAGGATCCATGCATAAATGTCGTAACAGGTAAAAAATGAAAAACAGTAATTGAAATGAACACAGAATGTCAACAACAAGCAACTGCAATATAAGTAACACTATGGTAATGAAAAGAGAGTGAATTTCATACCATACATCCAGTGACTATATCATAATATGCTGTGAAACTGCTAAAGTAAAGGTCTAACACAGCAGCCCACTACAAGCTGCAGTATTTTTATGGAGACAAAGCTTCAGTCTTTCTTAATCTTTGGTAGATGAAACTGGGTGTGTCCCATGAGATGGTCTGGATGCAGTGGAGAACACAAAAATCAATTGACCCTGCTACTAATTTAACCCTGATCCTCCCAGTGTCCAGCCCATAATTTAGACACTATACCGATTGAGCTATCCATATATCCCATGCCAATGAGAACTGAATAACATAATTCCTGTGAAATAAGTAATATGATACACTCAGTGCAAGGAGAAGGACAGCATTGATCATGCAGTTTCACCAAAACTGACAAAATGTTCCTCATTTTCAAACAGCTTTACAGACTTCACATACAGCAATGACAGTCCAAATTACAAAACAATTAAGAACAAACAAGCATAATTTAAATAATACTGTTCAGTCTCCTCAGTCTTCATTACCAGTGTCATATGGATTAAGGTTGCTAATTCTGATCATGGACCATTGGATGATTTAGCAGGAAGTTATACACAAAATAAAGCCCATCTATACTCAAAATACTACCCTGGAAAATACATTATTAATAATTAATATAATTTCCACTCTTATATAGTTGGTTACATATATGAAAACATACAAAGAATTTTACCAGATGCCAAGCAGGTGCATAGTTTTACACCCTAAACAGAAACATTAACAATTACAACTTGATTACTTGCAGATGTATTAAATAAAAGTAATCACATATTGTTTTCACTTTTAGAAGTAATAATAAAGGGGACATGTTTAGATTATGGTTATCTTAGTTATGACACCATGTCCAATATTTCAGAGTAGATGTGAGAGGAGCTAGAAAGGTGATGAGAACAAAAACTAATAATTATAAGAGAATCTACTGATATCACAGCTCTACTCACTTAAACCCTGTAGATAGACAGGCAGATGGTTACCCTGAAACACCAGAAACCCATACTCTTGAAATGTCACTGGCATGAGAACTTCACACCACATATAACCACACTGAATGTTCAATGGCAGACATCATTAGGATGTGTTAACATTCCAGCAATTAATGTAGCCTGAAACATATAACACTTTACTACAGAGATGTGTTTTTACTCTCGCCTGTAAACACATACTGTGCATTACAGAGATATACATAATGTTAAGTCTCAAACACATTACTCTGGAACTAGAGTAAAGTGAAACCATGTAAGAAGAATTTCCACCCTTAGCATTGTGCTTTGAAGAAACCCTCAAATCTGAATAACTACTTACTGACAATGGGGAGGGAACTGTGTAAACTGTGCCACCACACTGAGTCATACTATTGTTTTCTGTAGACAGTTTCACAACATAAAAACAGAATGAAAGCTAAATATCATATCCAATAAACATTTGGCTACGTAACATAAAGAATGTAACAAAGTTATATGTCCCTTGCTGCACCTTATATACTAAAATAATCTATAAAATCATATCAATTAAATAATGATGGCATCAATACACAGTGAAATTAAATGACACAGCAAATGCTTCAAACTAACTTCAGAATCCACATCAGCTTCTTGCTGACTAAAGGGTTCTCAGTAAAAGAAACAAATAAAATAAAATGAATATTGAGCACATTGTGAGAACAAGGTTGTCACGGCAGTGTGGATGAAGATTCAAGTCTTCTGTGTTGTTATACTGTGTCAATTAGAAGATACTTCATCCATTTCATAGACTTCTTGATCTGGAGATGGAGGCAATACAGTCACCTAAAAAGTTGGTAAATATTTACCAGTCAATATGTTGTACCAACCTAGAAGGCTCAAGTCTTCACAGTGTTTCAAAAGGTCGTCATCATCATACATGTCTGTCACACCAATTATACTACCAACAACAGACAAAAGGAGAAGAAATTTGTCACAAGACATTCAGAATAAGAAACTTTGTAAACTCGATCATCTGAATAAAATTACAACCACACTTTTTATGTACACGTGTCCTTTTTTAACATATGTTCTGTATTATAACACAATGCAGTCTGATGGATGGTTATAAATAAACCTAAGCCTCCACATGCAATAAAACAACTCAGGCAGCAGGTAACCACCTATGTGATTGCACAGTGTCATAACCCAGAAAATCACAGTCAAAATCTTACAAAGACAACATACAAACTGGAGGAAGAATAATTTCATACGGAAATAAATGAACATAAGAAAGGTACACAATCTGTGCCTATAGTACTCTACCAAGATTTTGAAATCCAGTTTTGTGGTGTGTTGTTGATCCATGCAAGACACACAAAACCTCACATTTTGTGTAATTAAATTTTTTCATCCATTAATGTGATGATTCTCATTCTGTAATATTTCTTTCACACACATAATTTTTAGGCAGTTCACCAAATTGTGAAAGGTGACTATCAGCTTCATCACGTGTGTCTGTCCACATGGAACAACTTGGCTCCCACTGGACGGATTTTCATGAAAATTGATATTCGAGTATTTTTCAAAAATTGAGAAAATTCAAGTTTCATTAAAATCTGACAAGAAAAATGGGTACTTTACATGAAGACCAATGTACATTTTTGATAGCTCTCTCAATTCTTCTCAGAATAAGAAATGTTTCAGACAAAATTTGAAAGAAAATCAAAATATACATTTTATGTTCAATAACTTTTTTTTTTAACATCCTGTCATCTATGACACAATGTGGAAAAATTCAGTAAAGGCAGAGAGACCACAGACAACAATATGGTGCAAGCACATTTCACTCTATGTACCAAAGGCTACAAACTCACACTCTCGGAATATGTAACACTAATTCCTTTTCTACTGCAAGAAGAGTAGCACAAACGTGCCTCAATGTTACATTATATGTCTCATTTCCTGTACAGTTTGTAATTTTTATAATAATTTTTTATTTACTCTCATTTTTATGATTAATTGATCACACACAGTAAGACATGCCATAAAAACTTGCTTCCAGAAATTGTTAATCTATGTATCTCCTTCAAAAAAAATACAAATTTCTGTGATTCTGTGACTAGCTTTTAGTGCACAAGACAGCCATCCTGATCACCAACCTTAAAGCTGATCTTCTGCAACAGTTATTTTGTATTTGTTACATATAAGGTTTTGGTCATCGTTAGTGTATTGTTCATGTTGCGTGACAGTGGGGAGAAAAGTGTCATTAGGAAGCTGGACCATAGTGTGGTATTAACCCTTCAAAGACAACCAGTATAACACACTGTCTACACATCCCCTACACGGTGGATTAACACTCACCACATTACTGCATCACGCAACACTCCGCACACACTAAGGAATTTTACCTCCCAAAATTTGAATAATTACCCTTTTTAAATCTATATTTATATTACTTACATAATTTTTAATGAAATTATAATTTTAATTGTTATGGAGCGATGGTGACACATTTGTACCTTTGTATGATTGTAATAACATCATCACCCTGAAGACAGCCATAATAGCAGCAAAAACATCTTGGTGAGAACAATTTGAATAAACTACATCACAAACACTTAAGTGCATTTGTTGGTTATTTATATACTACGGATCTGATAAATCCACGAAGATGGAACACATTAAAATAAAAGGTGTAAACTCTTTTATTTAAAGACCCAGTTCAAATCACATAGTAAACACTTTGCATCTCGGTTATAAGAATCAATCAGTTTATGTTTACACAAGTAAAAGTTGCTGTATGTTCTAAGATAAACATAAACCCCTAAATATACTTCGCAGGCAGAATGTACAGTTTTTAAATGTTAAAACTGCCAGTTTATCAAGTAACCAGTAGGCTTTAAAAGGTTAAACAAATGTCATCATGAATCTGGACCACAGTCTCACAATAAATAAATGTCAATAGGAAGGGGAGCCATAGTCTGATATTAACCTTTAGACGCCTAATGTCAACTATAGTTGACGTACCGCACCGCTAACCTTCAAAGTTGCATTTTATATATTTATTCAACAAATATAGGTACCGAATGTTTTAAACATGGTGTATACTCTCCGTTTTTTCTCTTCAAAATTCAGTTTGTTTCATAATTCTAACGTATTTGGTTCCTGTATTATTCACATTTTATATACAGAGTGTGCTAAAATTAAAAAAAATAATTCCGGCGCCAAAAGGTTAAACAAATGTCAATAGGAATATGGGCCATGGTCTGGTATTAAATAAATGTCAATAGGAAGCGGAGCCATAGTCTGATATTAAACAAATATCAATAGGAATATGGGTCATTGTGTGGTATTAAATAAATGTCAATAGGAAACTGAACCATAGCCTGGTATTAAATATCCACAAGAATCTGCATATTCTCTACACTTTGCAAGGCTTTTTAATTTACATAATGTATTAAATATGCAGTAGGTTTTATTTTTACTTTACTTGTTGCATTCCACTGTGTTAATCATACTTATGAACAAATACAATTAATTAGCCTCTTAACACAATGATTGTTATTAACATGTACTATATCAAACAGACACAGAGGTGGGGTGAGTGGTAAAGCTGCCCCGGGCTGCACAGTCCAACAGGTGGCAAGATGGGCAGCCAAATCAATATCTTAAATAAAAAATCTGATTTTCTGCATTCAACAAATTTTAAATTACTGAGACAAATAATTGAAATTCGATAAATAATTGTGGTTTAAAGTTCATAATTTCTGTCAGGGGCAGCCTCTGTTATTGCTTGCCTGTCATCCAAAAACCTAGCTATGCCACTGATACCAATATCATATGCAATAACTGATGTACAATGATGACTACATGTTTAACCGACTTAGAGCCATCTTCAAGTTATCAAAATAGGTAATCATTTAATAAGAATCTTGCTTTTTTAAAAACTAAGTGATATCTTACAGTCACAATTACATCATCAGAATCACTACAATGACATAAATCATAAAAGGCACTTCATCAGTATAACTACAATAACATGCTAAGGGTCTTAAAATATTATATGTTGAAATGGCAGATTTACAACTATGTACAGTTGCATGCCTATTCTATCTAGTACCTAACCATTATGTTAACCAAAATTATAACAATGGTAATATGTAAATCTGAATCAAAAGCCAACACTCTGCAAGAGGGCTAATTAAATTATATTGGGTAAGGTTGCTTGCAATGGACCTGGTAAGTATTATTGACAAAAATAAAGAAACTTCCTGCATGCAGCACAATAAAAAATATTACCTTAAATACCTTCCTCTGTTCTCCATTACTCAACCAAAATTCACAAATCTACCTCATATACATAGTCAAAAAAATATATTTTATTTTCCCTTGTAATTGGTCCACTCACAGTAACAAGGCTATTTCTATCAATGGACCATAAACATAATATGGAAAAATATACATTTGTACATGTAGCAATGTTTCTTTATAAAATTATACCATATTATTTAGCAGTTCAGATGGACAACAACAAAAAAATATTGTAATCAAATACATAAGAATGTGGATAACTCTCTCACATTGTTGTTGTAACATAACAACTGTAAATTTCATTATTATGTATATGTTACGATAATTTTGGATGGCTTCAAGAGCTCTCTTCATATTTTTAGGCTCCCATCTTCTGTACTTAATAACTTCTGGCATCTTACATAAGAAGCTGAAAATCAGTTCCATAGTGGGCTGGCATGACTACAAGAATTTCACGTGAAACTCTATGTTAGATGCATATAATTAAATAATAATACAAAAACACAGGCGTAGAATTATTAACATAACAGCTCAAAGAGTTTGCACAATACTGGCAATATGTAACAGACTGCATGGTTTGGTGAGTGTTCCACTGGTCCATTCGTGGAATGCTGTGGCAGACCATTTATAGCAACTACACCCATTTTTTGTTTCTGAAGTTCTAAAGTGCCACGAAAACTAAAAATAAAAATAAAAAAACCCTGCATAATAAATTACACAATACAGAACACAGTTTTACCTAGCATAAAAAAAAAGTTCTGTACTTTCTATGAAGATAAATAAATGTAGAGGCAGAACTCAGAAATAAGAATGGAAAGGTCAAAAACCTTTGTAGCCAATTTCCACGTCGGCTTTTCATGTACCAATCTTAAAAGACTGAACAAGATTACACATCACTAGTTCCTGCTCCCTCAACTGCATTCAGTGCATGTGTTATCAACAGTATTTGAAACATGGCAGTGTTCCACTGGTTGTGCCAGTTCAACGATGGCACCCTTACTATAAACAAAATGAACCAAATAGATCAGTTGTAAATTCGAAACACACACCACTTCAAAATCTTGAAACATTTCTGATAATGTCTTGAATACATATGCCCCTTTTCCATTAGCATTTACTTGTAATATAAAAAACTCAAAATTGCATCCCTTGATACAGCATATATATATATATACACTGTTACACCTACTGTGACATTAACATAATCCCATACATCCAACTGTGTTAAACATAACATAAAGAAACAAATTACAGTAAAACCCCAATTTTATGTTCCCGCATGTTCCGTATCCGTGACTGTTTATGGTCCTGGCCAAATGCCCATAAGATCATGTTTATGGATTTTAGGCAATTATTATGTGGTAACCACAAAAATGTAAAATCGGGGTTTCAGTGTATAAGGTTATGCAACCTGGTTATTAAATTATTTTGTGTCTGAAGATAAGATATACATGCAAGAGAATGGACTAGCTGTGAGAGCTCCTACATTGTTACTACTAGCCGAATATTTCACACTGATGAACACACTTTGTACAACTTATGTCACTATAATAATTCTAAAATGGACCTAATCATCACTATAATAATTCTAAAATGGACATAATCATGATGGTTTACAACCTTGCTTAGTTCTTAACATGTCAATGTTCTTAACAAAGCATTACATTAAAAAATACCTGTATTCATAACAGGTAGTGTCTGGCATTTGACTTGAAGATGATGCTTAGTATCTGAAACATGCAGTCACTGTATATCAGTCATTACACATGATCTGATGTAGAATGGGCTCATAATACTGTGCTAAAAGGTTTAGGAATTGCATCCATTTGTGTCAGTGCTCAAAAACATGCAACACAAAATAAAAAAAAACTATGCTGAGAGTGGGTAGGTAATATGTCATGAAGGTAAGCTCTATATTGAAATTACTGAACCAATAAGACAGACAGTAGCATTGACCAATAAGATGATAAAACAGGGCTGAACAAGATTTCAATGTTATTGCCACATTAGTGAATTGTTATTATATATGTTGAAATGCATTTCAGTATGAAATACTGTACTAAATGCTGTGCTATGGCACACTAGGGAAGCCGATAATTGGGCTGGAAGGATGAATAATCTTTCCATTTTGAAAGGCTTTTAAGTGTTATAGTAGTTTGGTTTCTTTAGTGATATCTACTAAATACTCATATACAATCTTTTGGGCTATGGCTTTAAAATTTAAGAAAACCATACATTAATTTTCGCACATTTCCATTTAATCTTAAGAGGTTTATGCTTCATCTTTAGTTTCATTTCCTTCATCTGTATGCTTTACTTGAGAGGTCACATTAAAAACAGTACCTCCTGGATCCTAATATCTAATTACAAATAAAACAATAAATTAATAATATCATAAAATCCAATTTGTTGAACCATGGAAAGTTACACATAACACTGTTCTCCCATTAGGTCCAAGTCACCAAAAAAGAATACAAGAATACAGTTACTTTTACCAACCAATTCAGTAGTGTGCAGGTAGTAGTAAACAAGGAGAAGAAAAAGAACAAGGAGAAGAAGAGGAATGAAGAGGAGGAGGAGAAGGAGAAGGAGGAGGAGGAGAAGAAGAAAAAGGAGGAGGAGGAGGAAAAAAGAGCTGATATGTAAACTTACATGCACATGATGAACTTTTATACAACTTTGGCAGTACAATAAAACAGCAGTCACATGGGTCACATCACATACTAGAAAGGGGAGCACAAAAAAAAATGCTACTTCTCAAGAATTCCCAGGTACTTCCTTTACCAGCATTTAAAGATTAACCTTTATGTCCCAACAATATACTTTCAATCACCCTGTTCTACAGGACTGGCAGCCATCTTTTAACTCTGAGGTAACAGTATTGGTATGGACAACATACATCGCTTGGCCAACTGGACAGTCCACATGTACAAACACAATAATGTGATGCACAGCTCATAAATGTTAAACCATAGAAAAATGAAGAAACAACAACTACCAATTGCATTCCTTTCAAATATATCTTGTACATTGTTTTTCAAGTTCAATAATGAGTAAACTGCACTAATAGAAACTGAACACTTACACATGACTGAATTATGGAGACATTGCAAATATCATCAAATCTTATAAACTGAAAACCAAGATCTCAGACAACATTAAAAGCTGACCAGACATAATGTTTTCCATATTCCATGCAACAGATTGATTATACAGCATTTAATCCAACAACTGCACAATCAACAGTAAACAACCATTTGTCACTTTACTAAGTGCCTCCTACATGGCCATCCTCAGGGAGGTCTATAAGAAATGAACATAGTGGTGGACATTTGTTCAAGATGTGCAAATGTGGAGTCAAATATACAATGTATCCAATAAAAGTTGCATAAAACATTTAAAATATGGATTAATTAGAAATATTTTTCACATAAATGTTTTACATATCATACGAGTACCTATCTCTCATTGCAGACAAACATCTATATGAATATGTCACCTTCCTTCTGTGAGAGTTGCCTTGAAAATAATTAATTAAAAATTTAACTGCCTTTAGTTTTATGTATGTTAGGTAAAATTATAGTAGTTTAACTGCAATAAGAGCACATATAATGTGTTGTTAGTAGGTGCTTATACAATGGTGGTTCACTAAGTACTGAATCTGTGTTAGTGTGCTTGTGCTCATAGAACCGCAACGGTATAAGTACCTACTAACAATGTGGGAATAACTTCCCCAGAACAAAGATGATATATTCGTATAGATGCTTGTCTGTAATGAGAGACAAATTTTCACATGAAATATAGAACATTTATATAAAAAATATTTCTAATTAGTCTATATTTTAAATATTTTTTGCGCCTTTAACAGGATACATTGTATTGTGACTCCACATATGAACGCCTTTAAAATCATCATCATTAGTATTCAACCCTAGAGGCCGGTCCGGCAGGAACCACAACCCGGTTATGGAACCGATATGGCTCTTGGCACACTGCATCCTGAGCAAGTTCTTGGGGGTAGTTTGCCATTGCTTTCCCCCATCTTTAACATATCTGCCATTATTATATCCCTTTCTTTGAGACCTCTCTGAGGATGACCATGTAGAGGATGACACATGTAGGAGGCACATAGTAAAGTGACAAATAGTTGTCTATTCCTGACAGTGCATTTGTGAGATTAATTACATCACTGACCACACATTTTTAGAGCAGAACATATTGATCATATAAAGTACTGTGATCCTCCATTTTTCCTTCCATTCACAGCAAATGGTACTTACACACCTAACCAGAGGCTACGTCAAGAGACTATATGTTTAACTTACACTAAACTACATACATACACTGATATACATCACACACTTTGCATATAATTAAATCTGAAAAACTCAATAGAATTCCAAAATCCTCAACACTGAACATGACAAAATATTGCAAATTACTGGTCAGCTAATTTAAACTTACGTAGTTCTATCATGTCACATTTCCCTCATTACATGTGTTTTTCAAAATACAGTTACACACATCAGTACAGCATATTTTTGTATGTCTAATACTCAACAGCTACTGTTCCTTTCCCATCTCAATGCAGTACAAACACTATGTACATAATACCACTACTGCATGAAATGATGATCCAAATCTTCATATTAAGCAGTTTCAAACTGCTACCTCTGTCACAACTTGCCTGGGCACATGCACTATGCCTGCACAGCTATAATCAGACAGTCCCAGTGACTAATCCTCATGCACAGTTACCATAAGACAAAGAGTTAATCTACTGGTCCTGGTTGATGTAGTGTGATGCTAACTTACACAACAGGTTGATGCCATACAATCTTCCCACTCAGACATCCTGACACTAGCAAACAATGTTGTGGGGAAAATTTGGTACTGACAACAATATCTGCATGACAAACATTAGTAGCTAGTTCATACAATTGAACTGGAGGTTTTGACGGTACACAGGTTGACAACTCTGCACAGTCTGGAGAAAATGCTAGCAACCGGACACCATAACCAAAGGGGGAACAAATCAAACGTCCATCAGCAGAGAAACAAAGTTCCTTAATAAAACCTTTTCCAACATTGGGTTCTTCTATGTAATGTGTAAGTCTTTTTATATTCTGATGTATATGTTGATTACGAGGTATTTCATAACTGGTTCTAAAGTTCATACCATAGCGACCACGGGTTCGGCTAGAATGGATTGCATTGTTGTCAATATACAAAACGGTTCTGCTAGATGCTGGTGCACCAGAAGCAAGAGAGCGAAGAATGTTTCCATCTCTGTTCCATTCCCTCTCTGAGCTAGTACTGACTCCCTGGTTTTCAGTACTGATTCCCAGGTTTGCAGCTGTAGCGGAAGTGACAGATGTGGTGGCAGTCAACACTGGACTGGTGGCAGATATTACAGCTGCAAGTCTACTTGTTAAGGAAGTGCTGATATTACCTGCATCTCTTGAGGCTTCTGCACCTTGCTCATTTGTTCCTGTGTTCTGGTTCTGCCTCTGAAGACCTCCTTCTGCTGGATGTATAGGGGAAGAGTTACCAGTACTACCACTGCTGTCAATGGAACCACTGGCACCTTCTATGTTACGTCGCACTAAAATCCTGACAACTCCTGGTCGCCTCTCTTCTATAATTCCAGTACCTGATGTTGCCTGTCCAGCTCCCCTGTGTTCTACATTGGTTTGAATTCTCATGCTTAAGCTACGCTCACGCTCAGCACGTTCCCGCTCTCTTGCGCGACGAACACGTGCTTCCCTAATAGCAACAAGAGCTTCCCAGACATCTGCCGAAGACACGTGTAGCTCTACGTTTCCTGGAGGCAGCCTCTGCAGCCCAACATCACCAACTGCTCCCCTGCGTCTTGTGTCTAAGGGGATGCCATCATCATTCCGCCCTGCACCAGATGTTCGGGCTGCACCTCCTCCACCCTCTACTACAGATGAAGCATAAGAGGATGAAGTGGCAGAAGCATGCACTACAGGTATTGAATCCATTCGTAATTCCACCATGGGTCTTACAATACGTGCACGTGAGTCAGGACCAATCACAAGGGATGATGTCAATCCTGTCATAGCATTGTGCCAACGACGGACGCGCCGATGACGACTGATGTTCTCAGTGTCACTGTCACTGTCACTTTCAGGATTTTGTTGGTTTGATTGACTAGATGGTGTTTTATCATCAGCACTTTGTGGACAGTCCTCATCTTCATGATCTGTGTCACAGGCAGACTCTTTCTCTAATTCTGATGGCTCTCTGTCCTGGATGTCATGCACACATGTCCACTGGAAGAAACACCAACACACTGTCATATTCGAGAACTCCAGTCTGCACACATTTCCATACAAAATCTTAAATAACTGAGAAAATTTTCTGCCTCCTCTAACTGTAAAATACCGGTTACTGTAACAAAATTTTGTTATGCTGTTGCATCAGAATGATGAGCTGTTACATACACAGCAGAATCCATTCAATGTAAAGGATTTTCCAAATAAAATATTACACTTAGCATTACTATGTTTCAGATGTGTCCATCAACTTGCATTCACAAAATGCCCAAATTTCAGCAAATGGGTCTGTTCCTGTCTCTGTGTAGAAGGGTGGACAGGCAATATACACTTCGGCCCAACAGAAAGAGCTGTTCTCTGTCACTGGATAAATATTCATATACACAGTACTTCCCTCATATAGCATCACTCTATACTTCAGGTTAGTACACCCTGCTCATTTGTGGGGGCCAGGATAGTGTAGTCGGAATAGCAACTCGCTACGGGCTGGACGGTCCGGGGATCGAATCCTGGTGGGGGCAATATTTTTTGCACCTGTCCAGACCAACCCTGGTGCCCACCCACCATACTATACAATGGGTACTGGGTCTTTCCCATGGGTAAAGTGGCCAGGGCATTGCGTTGACCATCCATCTAGCGCCAAGGTTAAAGAAAGAGTAGAGCTATACCTCTACTCCACCTCTGGGCCTTCATGGCCTATTATTTATTTATCTGTCACTAACTTCTATTCAGTAACTGAATAGCCAACACGAGGGATAACTATGAATTACATATGGGACATTTGACATGTATGTGTATGACAAATAATATAGTCTATGGGGTTCTTTATGTGTAACTATCTTAAAAATTTTAACAAAATGAAATGTATAAATTAATTACTTTAATTTCAGGTTTTAACACACTTTTTGTGAGAACTATAAATGACACATACTTGACTTACTCCTTACACTGCAGACAGCATTCACTTGAAAGTAGCAGCTGCAGTACTGACTGTATTATAGTGCTATGTATGCCTCATGCCTTTTGAACGCTCGGGGTTCAGCAGCTGTACATAACAGACTTCATACGTTTGTTGCTTGTAAAAAAAACAGTGATGCGATGCAATGACTGAATAACTGAGGGTACACCCTGAGGTCTACCCAAATCCTGTTCACACACAGGCTTAATCACATAAAATCCACATGCAAACAGCAGGTCCTTACCATTACTTCATGTAAATGAATGACACTAAGGTTACGTAATGATGCTGTTTTAACTGCATTAAATAAAATGAGGATAAAATGACAAATCAAGTCTAAAAACATGGAAAGAAACAGTTACAGCCTGTTTCAAGGTATTATACCAGCATCTGCTTGATGATACTGCAACAAAATTTTATCAGAGTAACTGGTAATCTAGACAAGGTTTTAAGCTTATACTGCTACAAGACCCTACATATTAAACCTGCCTCAGAGTTCTCATCATTGCTGATGTTGCGACTGAGGGCACACCAGCCCTGGGGATGGATCTGCAAGGAGGAGACAACCTCTGCATCATCCCCTGTAGGAAAATCAGTCACAAATTCCACTCTGTTGGTCTTACGCTGATGAGAGAATAGATGGGTGAAGTCTGCTGCCATGGGTATGGTTGTCTGACTCAGCTGCATCAGTCGATACATGTTAGGCTAAAACAGGGAGAGCACTGCTGTAGAGAAAAATCGTACCAACTAACCAATACAAACCACTATACTCACACCACAAGCAGAGCAGAGAGTATGTAGGTGGGACAGGGCTTTGTCTATGGACATGTACACTACACTATCAGTGAACAATAGTCTTGTCTACAGACGTAGTCCCTCTTCCAAGTTCTTGTCTAACTTCCTTTGCAAAGAGATAAGGTAACTGGATTGATGTTTCACGAGAGAATATAGCACAAAACTCCTTCCACCCCGCCTACCCAGCTCTGGCGACTTTCTGTAGTGCGACCACAGTATATTGATAGTGTTGTAATTTCCAATGAATTACAATTCACACTACCAAATACAACAACAGTGTACTCTCAATTACTCATGACTTATTTATATATAATATATACACAATATGTGGGCTGATCATTTAATTCCGGGACTGATTTTTTTGTGAGTGAATGAGTAGACTTAATGGCTAGTTGGTCTTGTCTCCTTCGAAATAGTGTCCTTGTGCTTGTATGCGCTTATTCCAGCGCTCCTGCCACTGACGAAAGCACCTCTGGTAGTCACTTTTTGTAATAGCCCTTAGTTGTCTCGTCATGTTGGCTTGAATATCTTCAACGTAATCGAATCGGCGACCTTTCATTATTTTCTTCAGTTGTGGGAACAAGAAGAAGTCACACGGAGCAAGGTCAGGGGAGTAGGGAGGTTGTGGGAGTGACGGAATGTAGTGTTTCGCCAGAAATTCATTTGTGGTGACAGCTCTGTGGGCAGGGGTGTTGTCATGGTGCAGGATCCAGTTGCCGGAGCGCCACTTCTCAGGACGATGTCTGCGCACAGCGTTGCGGAGGCGCTGCAGGACTGTTTTGTAGAATTCCTTATTTACCATCTGTCCTGTAGGGATGAACTCATGAAGAACCAGCCCATCAATGTGGAAGAACGCAATCAACATGGTCTTGATATTGAACTTCACCTGCCGTGCTTTCTTCAGTCGAGGAGATGATGATGTGCTCCACTGGGAGAACATCTGCTTTGTTTCCGGGTCATACCCGAAAACCCAGCATTCGTCATCAGCGATTGCCGAGGACATGAAGTTCGGATCGTTTTGGGCTAGATCATGGAGGCCAGTGCAAACTGACACGCGATCGTCCTTCTGTTCCGGCGTTAGGAGATGGGGCACAAATTTCGCTGTCACACGTCTCATTCGCAAATCTTCAGTTAGAATTTTCTGGCACGTACTGAATGCTATTCTAACTTCCTCTGCAACCTCTCTGATAGTCAGATGTTGGTCAGCACAAACGATTTCTCGCACACGTGTCACGGTCTCCTCGGTGTGGGAGGTGGAAGGCCTGCCTGAGTGGGGGTTGTCTTCAAAGGATCGGCGTCCACTTTTGAAATGGGAATACCACTCAAATGTCTTCGATCGACTTAGGCAGGACTCTCTGAAAGCTGCTTGCAGCATTTCCCCAGACGGAAACAGAAATCAATGCACACACGTTGCTGCACTTTCTCCTCCATCGTGAAATGTGACGCACACTGTTGTAGACGTTCACCCAAGGGCCTCCACAGACCGAATGTGGGGAGGTACCGACCTCCGGTTTTGCACATACACTTGTACAGAGTTGCCACATGTCCCACTCTGTTCCCATTTCGCTACGTATTATAGTTTCCCAGAAAAAAAATCAGTCCCAGAATTAAGTGATCAGCCCACATACATACAGAGCATCCAGCTTTCTTTTCTTTTGTTTATGTCCCACACTGTTTGGACACCAATGGAAAACTCCTTGGCAAGATTAGCTACAGATTCCCTTCTTCAATTCTTTCAATTAACTCCACTGTACCAAGGATTCCTTTCAAGCTGTCACTGTGAAATCACATTACTTCCCAGCTTCATCATTAGTCATTAGCAACCTATGATTGTGCATGGAAAATTGAAAGTAAACTGTAGTTATTTCACATACCTTACCTACTTATTTTGGCTACATTCAACCACCTCAAAGAGTCCCAAAGAACACGTTACACTTATTGAAATTGTTATGTGTTTTCTACTGTAAAATTCTTTCTCTTTAAAAAAAAAAAAAAGAACTTTATTATTATTTTTTTTCCCCCCTAGTTACTGTATGACTGACTGTACAAGGCCTGGATTGATACAGTCTACACGTATACTGTATTAGACCTTACATTATTAGGTACACACAATCTGTAAACTATAAACATGTACTACATACAATGATTGAAATGAGACAAAGGAGAGACCCACTCTCCCATCAGGGAGGATGCAATATGACGCCATTATCTTTTCACTATCTCCAAGGGCACTCAAAACCAAGATGTACAGCTGGCTGACCACCAGGCTTAATGTGTCTCTGACTCAGTGTCACTTCAGTATCCACTTGCACTCATTCACTCTCAAGTTGCATGCTCGATGTTCATCAGAACATTTAAGTTACACACATACAAACAGTCCCCTCCACTTGTCTGCTTCCTATGTAAATACAGAGCTTTTAGCAAAGAGTACAGCATCTTGGGACCCAGGATGGAAATGCCCTCAGCTAACACAATTCAGGGCTCAAACCTCAGACAGCCATCCAACCACTGTCACCCCCCCCCCCCAAAAAAAAAAAAAAACTGACATTTGTAGCAAAAACCCTTTTTACAGGGTTACTATAGATTCATTTCAAAAAAAGAGGAACCTACCCCCTAATAAACAAAA
>Ga0123352_10004781_pt1 | contig 20094 bp, 12 predicted proteins | sample TergutLab28metaG_FD_89700 | JGI IMG/M metagenome (GOLD analysis project Ga0123352, IMG submission 89700) | Labiotermes labralis P1 segment gut microbial communities from Petit-Saut dam, French Guiana - Lab288 P1 | ecosystem: Host-associated > Arthropoda: Insects > Digestive system > Gut ...
AACCCGAAGGTTCATTACCGCACTCACAAGCGTCCGCCACCTGTCTCTATCCTGGGCCAACCCAATCCAGTCCATATACCCACATCCCACCTCCTGGAGATCCATCCTAATATTACCCACCCACCTACGCCTGGGTCTCCCCAGTGGTCTCTTTCCCTCCGGTTTCGCCACCAAGACCCTATACACCCCCCTCTCCTCGCCCATTCGCGTCACATGCCCAGCCCATCTCATTTAGTAGTTGGTAATATAATTTAAAATTTAAAATTATTTCACATGGGTTTTGTGGAGTTGAAATCTCAATGTTTAAAACCTTAGAATATTAAAATTGTCCTGAATACTGTACTTAGTCCGAGTGCGTGTCGAGCTCCACACGCACTCGGACTAAGTACATAACGGGCCAGCAAGACGACAGCATCAACATACAGATTGCATATAAAAAAGTTAAAGCAGTCCCTGTACAGGTCTGGAGTGGCCCAGAAGGTTTCGGGAAGTTAAGGTTCCCAGATTTTATGACAAGGGCACAGGATAGTGATAAGGTTGTCAGCCTTACGCACCGGCCGTCTTTACCCCCCAGAAATACTCCTGGTACTCATTTCTGTTAGAGGTTGAGTCGACCCCAGGGCCATAGTGCGATCGGAAGGGTTTTATGTCAATGAAAATTTCCAATGACACCAGCCGGGATCGAACCAGCGACCTTCCAATTTGTAGCGCAGCACCTTGACCACTGTGCTACCGCGGTCCCCATAAAGATTGTACATACAGACTCTAAATACAGACTGTATATACACCCACCACACAGACGGACTTCGTTATAACAACAAAATGATTTTAGCTCATTTTATTATAAATAGAAAAATTTTATTACTTTAAAGTTTTTAAATTTGTGTTTTCAACAGCATAAAACCTATGTGAAATACTTGTAAATTTTAAACGATATTACCAACTACTGCATTTGACATACTTGTGTAACTTGGCAAGGTACTAACTACGAACTCCCTGAGGATGACACAATAGTGTCGAAACATGTAGGAGTGTGATAATTTGTCAGTTAATTGTGCATTTGTTGGTCATTGTACAACACAAAAAAATGGGGGGAAAATATTTAGATGGATCTGCAGGAAGTGTGATGTGCGGGCATGGGCTGGATTGATCTGGCTCAGGACAGGGACAGGTGGCGGGCACGTGTGAATGCGGTAATAAAATTTCGGGTTCCAAAGAGTAAGGGGAATTTCTTGACTAGCTGAGAATCGGTTAGCTTCTCAAGAAGGACTCTGCTGCATGGAGTGAGTAATTAAGTAATCCCATCTGCGTCTGTGGAATATGACGGAGGTTACCAATTTTAGTGCGTAAACTTTGGTCATCGTGGCCAATAGCCAAAGTAAACACAGAAATAGAGGATGATTTAAAAAAAGGACTCAATTGAACAGTAAATGGCGCCTCAACACACGCCAGACAGTTGGTTGCGGTATTCCAAGTTCTCTGCTCGCTCTACCGGTTGACTTGCGTGGGCTACACTCAAAACTCTCTTGAATTCGTCTCACGTTCTCCTCTGATACACCTGGTCGGCCGTAGCTTTTGCCTTTACACAGACAGCCTATTTGCTCAAATTGGTAATTCCAACGACAAATGTTCTTTCTCGTTGGAGGGTGAATGTTGAAACGAAGACGAAACGCATGGTGCACAGCAGTCGCGGACTCAGTTTTAATGAACTCACGAACGCAAAAAAATATTGTGCTGCATAGTAGCCATTCTGTCCTCAACTGACTCTGCTGCGCGGTTGTGCAATAGAAGAGCGCTCTAGCGATGGTATTTGAAAATTTAGGATCTTATCTTTCAAATGTTATGTAGCACATTCACATACCATGTACATTTCAGGAAATATAGACGTATGAAATTGAGTCCAACTTTTTGAATCACACTGTATTATTACGTTATATTGACAAGTAACAATGATATTGTGGGATGATGATTTTCATTTTGTATTTTCGTTATATAAGACTGACAATATGCTTCATTTTCTCAGTATTACCAACTCAATTTTGCACAAAATTTGCTTTCACGAATCGTATGATGTACGAGTCTCTTGTTTTCACTACTTGATGATATACTTGGAAGTTTTATTGTATTTTACTAATGGCAGGTACATTGAGTGTTTCTCATTGACCTATGCGACCAATAAAAGTAAACCCCCCCCCAAAAAAAAGAAAAAAGAAAAAAAGAATTACACTTTAAAAAGCAGAAAAAGGGAAACATTCAGGGTAAATATAAAGTCCTAATGCTAAGGGGTAGTCACAAAAAAAATAGTAATAATAAAATAAAAAAGTCAATTTTCCTTCATTTTTGTCCTAGCCTCCCAATGTCGCTCATATTCCGTCTTATTATTTAATGCGGTACATTGTCCTAGATGGTGTCTATCCATGCGTTCGCGGAGGTTGCATAGCATGCAGTAGGGGTCAGTGCGGATTCCAATGCGGTGGAGATGCGCACCCAAGCAATCATGCCTAACGCACAGTCGGAAATCTGCAACTGCCCTTCTTCTAGGTCAGTCTGTTACCTTGGATATTTTTTGCGTCCACGGTTTATGGGATAGTCTTGTCTCTAATTCGTGTCTGTACACGCTTCGGAATGCCTGCTTTAAAAGTAGTTTAATAGAGTGGTAGGGTGTTTCTCTGATATATGTTTGTGTAATTATACTTGGAAGATGTGCAGAAGAATATTTAACCGATACAGTTTTCCTCATTAAAGGGTTAGTTCTCATCTAGTTTACATCACTTTTAAACATCTCAACATCAATCATGTCTTACTTATAAAATACTGTCTCTGAAACACTCAAAATATTAAATATTTTTCTGCACATACTTGGAAGAATGTGCGGAAGAATATTTAACATTTTGAGTGTTTCAGAGAGAGTATTTTATGTGTAAGACATGATTGATATTGAGATATTTAAAAGGAAGACGTGAGGTAAACTAAACCATTTAATGAGGAAAACTGTATCGGTCTGATTTAAAGACCCAGTCCGTACCGCGCTGTAAACACTTTCCACCACTGTTGTAAAAACCAGTCAGTTAATGTACAGGAAAAAAAATCGCTGTTTGTTCTGAGATCCATACAGAACACATAAATACACTGTGTGGGCAGAACGCAGAATTTCTCTCTGTTAAAGGTAGTACATATAGTAATTACTGGGTTTTGAAAGGTTAAATCAGTTAACGCTTAAAACGCTCCAAATTTAGTTGGTGTTCTTATGGTTGTTGCATAGTTCTGCTTGTTGGGCACTAACTATCTTTATCGTTGCACCGTGCATTTTGTAGTTTATCTAAGTAGCGTGCCAACAAATGCATATATATATATAGTCTTTAATAACCTAAAATTTACAATTAAAAACTTAAAACGCTCAGGAGCTTTTTAAGTGTTTTAATGTAAATTTTAGCTTATTAAAGACTATATATATATGCATTTGTTGCCGAGTTACTTAAACAAACTACAAAATTCACGGTGCAAAGATAAAGATAGTTAAATCAGTTGTTTTGCAGAATGTAAAGGCTGTGGATCGCAAAAATCGATACTGCGCGTTTATCTGCACATAACCACATGCAATGTGAACCGTGGCACAGAGATAAATTTTATTCCAAACTGTGTCACATTGCATTATCTGCAGCGTTCGCTTCTGGGTATTTATAGCCGACATTGACGTTGAACATTGCATTTCTAGACGATCGGCAAATGAAGGTCGTAAGGTTTTTAGCACTACTCACCAGCCGCCTTTACCTGGACTGGATGGAGCTGGCTCAGGATAGGGACAAGTGGCGGGCAGTGGTGAATGCGTAATGAACCTTCGGGTTCCATAAATTGCGGGGAATTTCTGGACTAGCTGCAAACTGGTTAGCTTCTCGATAAAGACTCTGCTATATCGAGTGAGTAAGTAAGTAAGCAAGCCCTAAATGATTTACAGCTACGATACTAATATCATATATGTTATGAATGATATATCCCTGATGTTCTAAGAATTGTTCTAATCTGAAACCTGAACATTTGTAATTAAATATTGTTGATTATGTCTTGTTTCCTTGGGTAGCCTGATGAGGGGCTATTTACAAAGCCGAAACATGTCGCGGTTGATTAAAAGTTGTATTTTTTCGATTACTTATTGGTTTTAATTACATGTGATTTCGTATACATTTCTGTATAGCTTTTAAGAACACTGACAGTAACTCGGATTAGACCTGCACATAAAGTCAAATGTTAGAATTGTTAACGAATAATAAACTAGGTGGCAGTGGTCGTGGCCTAATTTGAAGTGCCTGAATTTGCCTAACCAGTCAACATATTCGCTCTTCATACCGATGTAACTGAAGCTCGGGCTGCGACGACGTAGAAATTCTATCCTGTCGACTGCTCCTTCTTACTGCCTGACTTAAAGATTTAAAGTTAAACAAAAAAGAACGAAGTAAATTTAAGTTATCTTGCGCCTGACAGACTAACGTAGGCCGGTGCTTGGAATTTGATCGCCTGTTCCATCAGAGTTGCTCAATTCGATGTGTATTACACTAAATATTATACACATCTTCGGCATGTCTATTTTTTCATCTTTGAAATCGGTTCGCAAGCTGTAATTCTTCCCATGGTAACATGCAGAGGAAGAAGTACTTCTACTCAACTGTATTCATTATGAATTGCTTATACGTGTCTCTGCGCTTCGTCTGGCAGACGGCAAGAATTAATTTTATATGAACTACGGTGCCACTTGTTTGTTTTCAGTTCCTCTACCCAAGGATTCAATGAAACGTTACACCCCACTTTTCCCAAATACTATTACGGCAGGTTAACCTACTTTGCAACAACTTGCAAAAGGTAAAAAGGTAAGGTGCACCCTTGTACAGGCACTGAAGCTCCGTACAGGACGTACGGCCCAGAGGGTGGTTACAGGTAGAGCTCAACTCTTTCTTGACCACGGCACTTTTAGGGGGTGAGGGGTCAGCGTCACGCCCCGGCCGCTCTTTGCCCCCCGGAAAGACACAGTAGCAATTGTACAGGAGGTTGAGTAGGCCCCAGGGCCGGTCTGGACAGGTACGGAAAATCTCGCCCCCGACCGGGATTCGATCCCCGGACCGACTGCGCTACCCGGCCCACAACAATATACTAGGACATCAGTAAATATAAGAATGCAAACTATACACTTGAAACCCTGAACGAACACGAGTAGGCTAATATCGAGACAAAATGTTAGTGTACTTGATCACCTTTAATGTTTCGGGTCTCTTATATGGCTGTCGTTAAAAAAGTGTTTTGATGCAAATATATAAGAAGGATACATCTTTGGCGTCACACGTGTTTTAAGTCTCTCGGCTAAAGTGTAGTTCTCTGATTACCCAGACACGTATAAAATTATCTTCGTACTTTGGGCCCTGGATGATTATTTTGCGCAAATATTCCCTTTGTCTTCGCAAGAAACCTGCTCTTTTTGTCGCATCCAATTGAACTTCAGTAATTAATATGATATCTCATTGTGAGGAAACACGAAACTTGTTAGAGCCAAGGCCTACTTTGATTTAGTGTCAGTGGACTCATATTAAAGTACAAACAGGTTTTCATTGATCAACTAGCAGGTGACAAAGCGGAAACAGGTTCATAGGCTCTTAGCCACATTAATTGGGGGGGCTTCTAGAATCATTTTTTTTTGTCAGTGGTATGTTATTCGGGGTTGAAGCTATTCTACTGAAGCATTTCCTGCCTTCGTACGAGGTTGATCGCATGGAATGCAGTAATAGAATAACTAACACCATAACAACTCCCTTCTCAACATGTGTGCTAAAGATAGAGAAATCACCTACAATCTGTACGGAAAACAGAAGATTATGTTTATTATTATTCAGTCTAACACAACAAAGGTTTTATCTTAATTCATGTTGCTACTTTTACATTGTGCTACATGTTTCGGCCTGTACTTAGGGCATCCTCAGGCATGTCAATACAAAAACCTTACAAAGGAAGATACAATAGAAATCTAAGGGGCCTTATTTACAGCCATTATTTTTGTAATGTTAAAATATAAACTATACAATACAAAGTATAAGACCTATATAATTTAAATAATGTACATGTACAGACATTTATTATATTTAGGTCCTCGTGTATTGTAGTAAGATTTCGGATTGAAACTATTCTATGATTCTATGTGCTTTAATTGGCGCGGCATGGTTCCGTGTAGAGGATTCTTTTATAAAATCCTTCTTGGAATTCTGTTTAAATCTTCTTATTTCGTTAATGTATTACAGAAATTATATCCTGGTACACAACTTAGACGCGGGATTCAAAGAAGTTTATAAAAGAAACTGCTACACGAAGCTATGCCGCACCAATTAAAATAGACAAAATCACAGAGGAATTTCAATACGAAGTCCTACTACAACACACGAGGATCGAAACCTAATAAAAGTATTTATAAACACTTTTTAAAATTTATTTAGGTCTTATAATTTTATATTTTTATGTTCCAAAATTACAAAAATAATAAGGCCCCTTAGATTTTTACCTTATCTTCCTTCTTACGATTTTTGTATTGATATGTCTGAGGATAGCCTAAGTACAGGCCGAAACATGTAGCACACGTGTAAAGATAACAATTCGAATTGAAATAAACCTGTGTTGTGTTAAACCGAATCACATGCAGCTCATTGCGAAAGGTAAAAACACTGACTACAACAGGAAAATGTTGGTTTAGTAGGCTTATATGATTGGATGTCATACAAGTACATCAGTGTCAAAGCACGAAATCTTATGTAAAATTTATCGAAGACAGCAAATAAATTTTGTTCAAGTCTGGAAATAAAAGTGTAGTTATTTATTTTATATAACTCTAAAATAATAAATAAACGAAATAACCATCGAACACAGCTGCATAAAATATTCATACAGCTATGTGTTTCGACCCCATAGGGTCATCATCAGGATGGCTGGAATTGTAAACATATTTCAGAAGTGAAATATTACCTCCACAATGCAATATCTGTACTTCTTTTAATATGTTCAAAAAGTCAGCCTGATGATAACCCCATGAGGTCGAAACATGTAGTTGTATGAATGCTGTATAATGTTGTGTTCGATGGTTATTTGTTTATTCCTTATTTTATTGAATTACCCAAGAAATCAAATTATCCTGCAATTATATAAGAAATTCTACACATTGAGCAGAAAAATTAATAATTCAAAGTAAAACATCTTGAACTAAGTATTCTAAAATTCCGAATACATGCATAAAATAAGCTAAAAGAAATCATTATAACAGAATTAATAGCAGAATCTGATGGCAATATAAAAGAAATATGAAAAGTAGCAAAACGAGACAGGTAAAATATATTCATGTAAATGATGTTCTCCCGTCGAAAAAAACAAAGTAAAATTGCAGGTCCATGAAAAGTGGTCGACGCCTTCAAAATTCCTACCTAACTAATTTTGAAAATATGAAGTTGCATAAATGGAGAAGGAAGAAACTACTTCAATTAAAAAATAATTTCCTGGAAATTTACGTGATTTTAAAATTATTTTAAACTGAGTATAGAGAAGAAAAAGTTCTCCAAAACAAGAATGTATCAGGTTGTGATAAAAATGAAGTGAAAATTTAAAAGATTTTAATCTCTAAATGCTGGAATAGTTTTTGGCCATCGAAACGCTATAAAATAGAGAAAAAACTGGTAGGACAAATTATGGACCAATTTCCATAGACGAGATTTTGCCTGAAGTACTTGAGAAGGTTATGAACAATAGGTAAAGGTTTCAGTAAAGTTTTAATCTCATGGTTCCGTGCATCGTAATTCAATGTTAATAAAAATCAACCAGATGCAACAGTACGCAGATATTTATTTACTGCAAAGTCACTCTACACGATATAGTATACCTAGACTTTTGTAAATATGTTAATGTACCGCCACCCATTACTATCAGAAGTTAACAAACCAACACACACTCTTAGTTCATTCCAGTTAATCCTTGTATTTTACAGTATGACCTGTAGTGGAGGCTGCGGTTACAGTTTTAGTACTCCTGATGATGGGTGCGGTGACACCCGAAACATGTAGAGTGGCTTTGCTGTAAATAAATATCTGCATACTGTTGCATCTGGTTGGGTTTTTATTAACATTGAATTAGTAAAGCATTAATAATATCAGGCATCAGCAGGGCTTTCGAGAGTGGGATTGGACCCCGGTAAAAAAGAATTTTTCTCGCGTCCCAAATTAAGGGCGGGCCGGCTAAACTTCTTTACACTAAATCCGAAAGACTGACTGTCAGTTGCAGAGCGACTTGGGCTTTGTCTGAAAGGGCTAATTTGTACAGTCGACAAATAATTACTCTACCGAGAAAGTCGAAAATATATACAACATATTCGGAATCCAGGTTCCCTTCCGGACGGGAGGGTCCCGGTAAATTTTACCGGCTCCCCCCCCCCCTTACGTCTTGTCGGCACTGGGTCCCAGAACAATTCGACCCATCAAAGAGATACCTAATGAAAATGCTGTCTGCAGTTTAATAGATGAGTTATTCAAATCTACAAATCAAACAATGCATGATGGAGGAAATTTTCTGCGAATTAGCCAAAGTTTTTTTCTGACAATCAAGAAATTTTGACAAATCTCTTGCATATTTCTGACATTCAAAGAAAAAGTGCACTTTTGAGTTTAGACATCCCATTGTGATATCACATAATTATTATGTAAATAAAAATTAAACACCAATAAGCGTATATCATTCAATGTAAAAAGTTTAGACCTTTCAAACTATTGACCAGGCCTTTGGAAGATCGAAAGGTGTTGAATTGAATGATATATACTTAGTTGTGTTGGCTGTTTACTTACACAATTAATAGAAAACACGCAAATTAATTCAAATCCTAACTGATAAGTAACACAAATTTGAAGTAAGTTAAGCTAATAAAACCCAAACGTTTTCTCAGGCTGTGGAACAATAACATGTCGATTTCGTCAAGAAACATTAATAGGACCGTTAACGTTTAGTACATGAGAGCCCTTTCACCAAGATTAAATAACTTGTCAGAACTCACAGTATTTATGTATGAGATTATTTTCAAATTCCTTTTAATTATTTTGATTATTCCTTTCATATTCAACAATAATTCCGTCCCACAAAATAATTCCTTTGTTAACAAGACGTTGGCTCTAAACCTGGGCAAAGAATGTATCAGAAAACTTGTGGCAATAAATTCTCCAAAATATCCTTTCAAAATTGGTTATAATGAAGAGTACATACAGGAATCTTGGTTAAGAAATTTATAATCACGTGAATCAGAACTATTACATTGCTTGATTTTTTTCTCAGGAAAGCGGAGCACGTTATGCAGTTACGTCTATATTGCATATCAGCGAAACTGAAAATTTCGAAGAAATTGGTTTTGATGATTTTAATGTACAATTAAGTGTGGAGTGGATAACGTTGGCAGTTACTTCTTCTAACAGTAACAACATATTTACAGTACAAAAGAAAAGTGTGCTTTTTGAGAAATCTAGAGAAATTCGTGCGGAAATGTGTGTCTCATATTAGAGATTATTATTTACTTCTTACATTTCAGCCAATACTTCACTAATGACCTGCACTGGAAATAACCCAGAACACTTTCAAAAGAATTCCGCTGTAGGCAGTAGGGTCGACAGTTTCACATTTTCCTAAGATTACGCGATATGCTGGCATCAAAATATTCAACCATAGACTGACAATTCTTATGAGTGGAAAGTGTTGATTTAAAGCATCATTAGGTTCGTTGCTTCAGTTCGCTCTCTTTTTAGGCTAATAATAAATTTGTAATGTTTAAAAATAACTCATATTCTTACTTCATGCTCTACTTGGTGCATTTCACATAACAGTTGAAGACTTTATGTGTATTCCTTAAAATTCATTATTTTACCAGTTCTACATATTGTGTCCTTTACAACGTAACATACCCAGCTATGACGTTGACTAAATTCCTTGTCCATTATTAGTCGGTATAGCGAATCGTTACGTCTTGGACGGTTTGGGGATCGATTCCCGTTGGGAGCAAGATATTCTATGCTGTTCCAGTCTTACCTCGATGCCCAAACAGTCCTCCTGTACAATGGGTACTGGGACTTTCCGGGGTGTAAAGCGGCCGGGGTGCCGTGCTAAGGTTGCGAACTGGTTGGAGCAACACATCTGCTACCCGCACCTACTTGCCGTGACTCTTCAGCCATGTAATGGAGAGAATTTTTATATGTACGTACGTACGTATGCATCTATGTATGTATGTATGTATGTATGTGTGTATGTATGTGTGTGTATGTATGTATGTATGTATATATGTATGTATGTGTGTATGTATGTATGTATATATGTATGTATGTATGTGTGTATGTATGTATGTATGTGTGTGTATGTATGTATGTATGTATGTACGTACGTACGTATATATGTAGGTATGTACGTACGTAGTACCTATGTATGTACGTATGTATGTATGAATGAGGGTATGTATGTGTGTATGTTTGTATGTGTGTATGTACGTATGTATGTATGTACGTACATACTTATGTATGTATGAATGAGGGTATGTATGTGTGTATGTACGTATGTAAGTATATATGTGTATGTGTATGTATTATGTATGTACGTATGTAAGTATATATGTGTATATGTATGTATACACTTATGTAAGTATATATGTGTATGTATGTATGTGTGTATGTATGTTTGTATGTATCTACGTAGGTACGTATGCACTTATGTGTTAATGTACATATCTTTTCAAGCATATATGTGTATATATTTCACATATTCAGAAGCAGGAAAAATGTTAACACAGATGACAGTAAAAGGACAGCTCTAAGGAAAAGCTACTTTTCCTTCATGCAAATAGTCTCCGTTACACACCAAGTAAGAGGTTTGGTGGAACCCACGTCGAGTGGATTGGATACCTTCTAGAAGAATATTTTGCCTCTGCAGGAAATCGTGTCAGGATTCGTCGAATATTCAGCCCGTAACCTGGTCATTTTACCGACTGTGATATCGGGGTACCCACCCTTAAACATATCTTCTGATTCCTTCATTTTAACGCAATAGAATTTGAAGTTCCACATGACATTAGAATAATACTTCTTTTTAGGACATATAAATAACATAAACTCATGGATGCCCTTCTTCGATTGTCAGTCTCTGCCAAAATTTCGGCCTAATCCTAATTTTAATATGGGCTTTGGTACATCAATTACATTTATATCAGTAACTAACCAACTTGATGCACAAAATTTTTGTTTTACAATAAGTTTATTTCATGCCTCTACATGTTTCGAGCACATGTGCTCATCACCTATAGGTGTGATGATACCAGAGGCTGTGTAATGCAATTTTGACCTCCTTTTGATGAGCACATGTGCTCGAAAAATGTACAGGCATGAAATAAACTTATTGTAAAACAAAAATTTTGTGCATCAAGTTGGTTAGTTACTGAGATAAATATACTGAGATGCACGGTCAGCAAAACGTCAAAAAAATCAATTACATTGTTTAAGTCTGACAGTCAGAAGAATGGAAGAAACCTTTTATTTCGAAGAAAACATTTCACAACCGCTTACCAAATAGCGAAAATTGAGCAGAGTTCACGGGGTTAGGGAATGGCCCTGTACTTCTAGACATGTTGTTAATCGAGTACATCTTCAAAAGCATAAGAACGGCTACGAGCAAAACGCAAAATTATTTGAGGTATATCGATATTATATATCAATTATATTTCTATCATATATATATATATATACATATATATATATAATTTAACGTGTTGTTATATCACAAAATTAAAAGATTTTTGCGGGTTTAGCATAGACGCCTTAGAAGAGAATTGTATTTCAAAACTGTGAAATTTCCTTTGTGTTTTTAAACATGAGAATAAAGTATGACGTACATATATGCCCCTAATTATCTTAATTACTGCGTTGTTTAAGAAAGAAACACAAGACAGTCAGTGTGTTTGTGCCCGTATTGTCGCCTAAGTTATCCGGCATGTAAATTGTATCGTTTCAGCGCCGTATTATTTTGTCACCTGTGGTCTAACTGTCTCTACCACATTATTCCCCATTATCACATAAAAACGGCACGATTCTATGAAAAAGATTTTGAATATGTAAGGGGCGTTTTGATTTTCTCTACAACACTGTCTGAAACACTTCCCATTCTAAGAATCAATCAGCGAGATATCAAAATATATCAATATCACATAAAGTACTTGTTACTGTCGTCGGATTTGAATGAAACTTGATTTTTTTGACAGACTTTCGAAAAATCTGGAAGTATCAAATTTCATGTATATCCGTCAGTGGGAGCCAGATTATTCCATGCGGACAGACAAGTAGACCGACTGACATGACGAAGCTGACAGTCACTGTTCGCAATTTTGTGAACGCGCCTAAAATGGGTAAAGCTCCCAAAAAATGTATTTAGCTACAAAAGACTAGTCGTATTTGATGTGAAACCTTGTAGTAATGAAGAAATTTACCTAACTTTTGCCTCTTTTCTATGCAACCATGATATATTTATTCACTTCTACGCTGAAGATATTGGTAGCACTTCATTATTATCTACATGACCAATGGCGCCTCCTCTCAGAAGACAGTAAGCTTCATAGCCAAAAGGATGGGAATTCCATATCTCGAAAAATCTGACTAACTGTCTTAGTTTCCTTTCATTTTTAGTTGATCCCGTGGTCACTGATTATGATCAGATAGCTTTGAAGTCAACATATGCATTACTGTACATTGCCTAAGAAATGTACAGTATATACTGGCAATCACTTATTTTTAAACCTAACAGCGGTGAAAGCGCATATTTCACTTGTATATAAACAGGAAGACTTTTGTCACGATCTTAATTCACTTCTAACTGGAAAGGAAGAAGTTTCTACAATGAGGTACCAACTGGTGAGTCTTCTGTAATGTAAGATGTATCTGTGACTTACAGTGAATATAGGACCTATGCAGAACGAAATGTGTGTTATATAATGGAAAGCAATCTAGGAAGTGTGCCATCCCATTGTGTGTGTGTGTGAAACTTGGAAATTGTGTATAGTCAAACACAGCTGTGTCACATAGGTGTATTTAATGGCTAAATGAACAACTATTGTCCATTTAGCCATTTAGCCATTACATACACCTATGTGACACAGTTGAGTTTGACTATATACAATTTCCAAAAATGGAAAGCAAGATTTGAGTTTTTCACAGTAGGGAGTAGGCAAGGTTATGATCTAACACAGTGCGAGGCAATGTGGTTTTATAGATGGCTTTCAACATTTCGGAGATATTCGCAGTATATTCTACGCAGAAATGGAGAGAGCAAGTCTGCCTGAAACCTTGATCCCATCTAAGAAAATAACGGCCTCGTTTCCCAGAAAAAGGAATCGTTTTTACTCTGGACAATGCATTCTTAAAAAAGATGAGCTTTCTCAGCGATTTAGAGCATTACATTTGGAAAAATTTCTTAAATCGTCAAAGTTTCCTGATATTTTTGATGGCGAAATTAAAATGATTCTTTGAATTTGACAATAACTACGGTAAAAAAATTCTTAAGGAATTTTTATGCTCACAATTCATTCAGAACCACCGTTGAGATGACAGAAGGACAATATACATTTGGATTTTAGGGGAAAAAAAACTTTATAAAAATCTTCTTATAAAGAGGAATTTGAAATTAGTGATAATGAATGTTTGGCACTAATGCTGCTTAGTTTGTTTCACGTAGTTCCTTTATCACTGAATTAGGTCACAGTTGGACGGTTGGAAATTCTGCTTTACATTTGAGAGTTGCCGACTTCAAATCTGGGTCTGGTTTCAAGTCTAATATGCTGTTGTCAGTCTGTCCATGCAAATGTTACAATATAAACATTTCGTAAAAATTATATATCCGTAAAAGCTAATCCTTATATAAATGAAATTTAATGAAAGTAATAACAAACCTCCGGCAAGTAAGTTTCAAAATAATAATTCATCATATTGTCAGTTAATATTTCACGAACAGCCTACATTCTGTTTCACTGTGGACCGTCACACCAGCTTAGGTAGTGTCTGCCTTTGTACTGCAGTCTGTTGCCCCATTTTCAGTCATTGCAGTCATCATCAGACTGAAACCAAATAAACTCTAATAAAATAAACTGTAGCTTATACTCTTTATATTCCTTCCGGGTTTCTGGTTTCAAATGGCAAGCCTGACTGGCATACTTCACAGTTGCTTTTGTGTGCATATCCATATGAGTTGGTGAGATATACATTCTCACTCAAGTAACTAAGAAGTTCTACGATGTTACGCCGTGTAGTGTAGTAGAAATGCATATATGGAGGACACTGATCGTAACTTCCAGATAAAAATTTGTCGTATATTAGGAGAAGACGGAGCGATATTATTTACATTTATTTTCAGTGAAGAGTATTTTGCTGCCTTGTCTCTTTATAATTACATTTATTTTACCACAAGATTTTAATTGCTTCTCCACTTCCCTTCTATGAAATGGTGGAGGGAATTTATAAAATATCTCAATTGAAATATGGTGGCTACTCTTTTCTTTTAAATGCGTAAGGAAATAATGAACTAAGAAATATGTCTGTCGTCATATGTAAAGTATTATTTCCTTTGCTTAACCACATAAAAGCAATTGTTCCAGTTGCTTGAAAAATAGTACATCTGTGAAATTAACATCTCCCTCAAGCTCTCAATATTTGTGAATTTCCAACTACTGAAATCAGACTTTCTCCTCCGTATGCAAATATGTAGCAACGTATATTCTTAGTCACCATCAAATATCAACAACAAGGATTTGTTAGTCGTTTATAATTTCCACAGCCACTCTATGGAGCTGATCTCTCCATCTCATCTTCTGTCTGCGTCTTCTGTCCGTCAGATTCCGTTGTAAGATACATTCAGAAATTAATATTTGTGCATTGCTTCCACTTGATCATGACAATTCCCTTAATAAATATTGTTACGTAAAAGAAAGCAGTGCCCAGGAAGCTATAAGGATAGTATTAGATCCTACTGTTATTGGAATGAATGAACTGTGTTTCTTATATGGTTCAGAGTGTTTGAGGGGCATGAAGGTAGGAGGAAATTACATAAAGAAAGTTTCATGATTTGTACTTCTCCATTGATATCATTAAGATGACCAAAAGGAAGGGGATGACATTGGAGGAGGACATAGATCACGTCCTGAATAGATCATAAATACGTACACAAAGAATGTTTATTAAATTTGTTTAGTGCCAATCCCGGTAATTAAAGTTGCCAAATAACAAATCATTTTTATATCTGATAGCATCTTGGATTTAAATGATATTGTAGTGTGAATGCTAGATGTCATATCTGCTTCTTACATTCAAGTATCCACAATCCGATATTACAGATATACGTTGGAATGTTATCTCACGGCCGTGCACCAGATTACGGCTTATACACTTAAATTTCATGTATGATAGTTATGAGAGCCAAATCGAGCTACATTATTTGAGATATACTCATACTGTTGAAGAATATCCTAACAGTGTTGTCCACCGAGGAAATCGCGGGGCTCCAACAGCCGTACACGAACAAGAGAGGCAACGTACTTATAAACGTAATATTGAGGCGCGATTGCGGAACCATTGTTGCCGTGGTAAAGCAAACATTGTTACACATTCCGAGTGTGTGTCTGTAGCCTTAGTTATCCAGTATGCAAACCGCATGCGCCGTATCATATTGTCATTTGTGGCCAGTCTGGCTGTACCATATCTTCCACGTTAAGCGGTACGACTTTCGGAAGAAAGTTATTTAACGTAAAATGTGTTTTTGTTGTTGCTACAACTTTTGTTTGTAACATTTCTTATTATAAAAGCAAGGAGAGAGATATGACCATAAGTGTACATAAGTCTTCTTGTAAAATACCCGTCATTCTTGCGTGATTATAAACTTCCGCTGCGAAGTGGATAAGACCTGCGTTATTCTGGGTTATTACGCGGCGAGTTGTGGTAATTCGTTACCGACGTTTCGGGGCAACCTATCTGTTCCATCTTCAAGGGTCTTGACCCTTGACCCTTGAAGATGGGGTAGTTAGGTTGTCCCGAAACGCTGGTAAGGAATTATCACTACTCCATGCGTAATAGCCCAGAACGAGGAAGTTTTCACCCGTTACTCCTGTCAGACCTTAATGAAAATTGAAATTTTTGGACAGACTTTTGAAAAATGCGTTTCATGAAAATCCTACCAGTCGGAGCCGAGTAGTTCCACGTGGAAGGACGGGCGGAGAGACAGACAGACATGATGAAGCTAATAGTTGTTTTTCGTAATTGTGCGAACGCACCTAAAGATGTGTCCGTAACCAAGGCAATAAATTAATTTTTCATTACAAACCACATATTAGTTAATAAATAATTTTCTTCTTTACAATGCGGACCTTCGCCTTCTTGATGGACTTCTCCCAGTCAGCTCTGTTTTTTGACCTCTCTTTCTAATTAGTATTTTTACATTCATTAATATCTGTCTGTACAAAATTCCACCACCTGTTGTTTGATCTTCTTCTTATTAGAATTCCCTGAGGATTATTGTTACATACTTGATTTACTGTACATTTACTAACCCATTCTGTTAACATAACCAATCCAATACAGCCGACTTATTCAGACAAATGAAAGTATATCCGCATCTCCTAGCAGCAGCACCAATTTTTTACTATATCCCTATCTCCAATTTTCATTTACTTCAATTCCCCCAAACATTCTTCTTAGAACTTTTCTTAAAAAATAGCCAGCAATTTAGCAGTGCCTGTATTCATTGTCCAAGATTATGCTGCACATGTTGTCACCGGTATTATTAATGCTTTATTTTATTTTATTTTATTTTATTTTTGTGGCGCTTCCAACGCGGGCCAAGGCCTCCTCATTCTTGAGGTTTCTTGATCACACACAATGACGCACCACAGTCGGTAAGACTCCTTTGGACGCGTGATCAGTGAGTCTCAGAGACCTGTACCTGAAAACACACAACACTCATAACAGACAGGCATCCATGCCCCCGGTGGGATTCGAACCCACAATCTCAGCTGGCGAGCGGCCGAAGACCTAGGCCTTAGATCGTGTGGCCACTGGGACCGGCTATTAATGCCTCATAGATGTTTATGTTTTCTACTCTGAGTACTGATTGACTCTATATTAGAGAAAGAAGAGCATAATACGTTCTATTTGCATTCTTAATTCTTTTTTCGGTCTCTGGTATTAATTCATTGTTATTTGTTACAATTTTATCAAGATATGTATAGTCTTTCAATATTTCAAAATTATATGGGCCAAGTGTTAGATATTCATTTTCAATGCAAGGCTTTCGTGATACTATCTCAAAGTTTCTGCTTTTCCATTTATTTCTAATCTCATCTTATTCGTTTGTTCCACCAGTGATGCAGATACGTCTTTAACATCCAGTAATCCTGTAATACCACATAACCAGCATACACCATACTTTGACTTACTTACTTACTTACTTACTTACTGCATGGTGCAGAGTCCTTCTTGAGAAGCTAACTGGTTTGCAGTCAGTCAAGAAATTCCCCGCATTTCACGGAACCCGAAGGTTCATTACCGCACTCACAAGCGTCCGCCACATGTCTCTATCCTGAGCCAGCCCAATCCAGTCCACATACCCACATCCCACCTCCTGCAGATCCATCCTAATATTATCCACCATCTACGCCTACGTTTCCCCAGTGGACTCTTTCCCTCCGGTTTTCCCACCAAAACCCTATACACCCCCATCTCCTCACCCATACGGGCCACATGACCCCATACTTTGACTACATTTGTCAAATATGGTTCCCCATGTCTCTATTTGAGATGTTTCACCTGCAATTTCCAACACTACATTAAACGGCAAAGCAGTGATTGCATCTCCTTGCCTCAAAATTTCGTTAAATACGAATTCACAGGCGTTTAGCAATTTTAACTTAAGCATATATTTAATTGTTTAAAATTCTGCAAAAATTTACTTTTTTTTTGGAAAAACCTAGTTTATGCACTTCACTCCACATTTCCTTTCTCCATATAGTGTCTTATACTGCTTCAAAATCAATAAATGCTTGCTGCACGTCTATATTCCGTTCCTAATATTTTCCATTACTTGTCTCATAGTAAAAATTTAATAAACAGTTGATCTTTAGCTTCGAAAGCCTCCCTGGTATTCTCGTATTACTTCCGCAGCGAAAAGTGCTAACTTTACAGAATTTTGTATGTTGTCCATAACAATGCGCCTGCTCTATAATTATCACACACCAGTACGTCCCCCTTACGAATTGTACGTATTATGCCATATTTCCACTCCTGTGTTGTGATCACTTGATGCCTTATTTTTAAAATGATTTCATAAATGACCTTCTTGAGATCTTTTCCGACCTCTTTAATCAGTTTGGGTGGGATTTGATCATGTCCAGTTGTTTTTCCATTTTTTAAATTTACTTAATGCCATATTCATTGTTATTATTGTTATTAGGCCACAATTTAGGTTGCCTAACAGTTTTTTACTGTGAGAAGTAACTTCATCTATATTATCTGTGGTTCAACATAACGGTTCTGCAGTTTGTACAGTCTTCTTCACTGTCATTGTCTGTTCCATCTTGCAGTTTAAAGTGCTTCTCATAATATTCAGACCACCTTCGTTCTTTTATGCTTATATTCTTGTCCTTTTGTCTGGTATTTCTGTTAATAAGTTTGTAGTCAGCGCTCTTTTATCTTGTAATATTATTTGACATGCTTCCTCAAACCAAATATTCCTTTGTGGTCTCTCTTCTTTTCCGATTACTTTCACAGCTGCTTCATTTATTCTTTCCTTGATTTTGTTCCATATTTCATTCATATCTTCCACTTCTCCTAGTTGATTATTTTGTACATTTGTTGTTACTTCCTGGATGAATCTTCTTTTACTTTTCTCTTATTTCTTTTACCAATATCCCATTACTATCTGTCACTTTCCTTAGTCTTATCAGTTCTCTTAATTTTCAGTCTAATTTTGTTCTCAATAAAAATGGTCTGATTTTATTTCAGGACCTCCCACTCTTCTCACATCACAAATACTCCTGCAGTGTCTTCTATCTACAAATATATGATCAGTCTAGTTACATACATTTTTGTCAGGTGATCGCCAGGTGGCCTTTTCAATATTCTTATATTAGTACCATGTTCCTGTCATAGCAAAATCTTTTCCCATTGCAAAATTTATCACTCGTTTTCCATTATTATTTGTTACGTTGTGATGGATGTGCCATCAATGTGCTACACTCTTTTGCAACTTTATCTTTGAAGTCCCCTAATACAGTTTCCATGTCGTAGTTGGGAACTGCATCACACAGCTTCTCCAACGAACTAAAAAATACCTCTTTGGTTACTTCATTTTTTGGTGTTGATATCAATATCAAATCTTAAAGTTTAAGTTGAACCCTAATTTTACAAATTCTTTCATTTACAAGTTCCAAATCTAAGAAATTATCCATAATATGTCTAATAATATAAAATCCTCTTCAAAATTCACGTTTGTCACTTATATATCTACTATATGAAATCATGTAATTCTTTTTCATTACAGTTCCTCTCTCTTGTCGTCTAGCTTCTTGCATGGTACATGTATCTATCTTTTACTTATCCATCTCTTTCATCAGCTTATTCATTGCTCCTGCTCTGTACAATGTGCTTATCTTCCAAGTTGCTCTTCTTATCTCAGTAATACTTTTCCACTGCCTAGGTTGACTCCACTGAGTCTAACAGTTCTGTGGTCACACTTTAGGTTGCCTCACAGCTTTGTACTGTCAGAAGTCAATTAATAAATAATACTTAACTAAAATTTTCCCAATGAAGGTCGTAAATGTTCTTTACGGTTAATTCGAAATGTCTAAACAAAAGACATGTTTTAGTTCTTCTACACATTAAGAGACTTCAAACTTATTTTATGTTTTTGAGTAAACTTTGCCACATCGAAAAATCTGGTTGTTAAGAGCACGATGTTCCCTCACCGGAACATTCATAAATACACCTGGACCTCCCCTGATGGTAAGACTCACAACCAGATTGACCACGTATT
>Ga0123352_10004782_pt1 | contig 20094 bp, 10 predicted proteins | sample TergutLab28metaG_FD_89700 | JGI IMG/M metagenome (GOLD analysis project Ga0123352, IMG submission 89700) | Labiotermes labralis P1 segment gut microbial communities from Petit-Saut dam, French Guiana - Lab288 P1 | ecosystem: Host-associated > Arthropoda: Insects > Digestive system > Gut ...
AGGGAAGGAAAACCAATGGGAGGGCCGCAAACCCACGAGGCACATAATTGGTTTAAACGAAACCGTTTCAGAAACTTGGTTTTGTAGGGGGGGGGGGGGGGGGGGGGGGGGTGGCTCTTCAACCTCTGGCTCGGCCACTTGGCTTACAGTTGCCGCTCGGCGAACACCAGACCGGTTAGTACATCTCAATAACGTGGAAGAATTTCAATTCCAGCTCTTCAGATGCTTCTGCTTTTAAGAACAGCAGAAAATCCAACTTCTAACTCTTCTCTAATTTGTTAGCAAATATTTTTTTCTTAATTAGACTCGCTTATGGTTGTAGCTTTCTGACAAACAAAAGAAATTCCTTTGTCTTCACTCTCTTCTTGTTCAACAGTTCAAGCAATATAGCGTAGTTATTAGTCTTTCGGAAAAAAAAAACTAGTTGTCTCGAGAGCAAAATTCTTTTACGAAGAGCAGTTGAAATTTAAAAACAGAGGGCTTCAGCATTGATGGAACAGATTAAGAGGAAAGATGTAGAAGGGAATAAGTACAGTGGTGGTATGCAAGTAACCTAACAGACGAACAAGAAAATAAGATAGTTAGAACTGAAAACTAAAAGGATTAACGCAGATAGTATGTAGTTAAATTTTCATCGACTTGAGAGAAATTAAGAAAACAGAATTGTGATCCATCGTGATTCCCTCGGTTGTTCTTTCTCGGATTCATAAAAATGTACTGGGCGGAATGTACAAATACTTTTGCCTTATTGAGCATGTTTCTGTTAACTCTCCGTCCTTTCGACTCTTCAATAGTAAACTTGTTAATTTCCAGGAATTAATGATTAAGGTTTTATTCTTCTGGCTAATGATGAAAAAAATCAGCCATTTCTAACACCACGAATGTAAATGATAATATTTGGGAAAATAAATTTATGTCTGTCTGTCTCGCAGGCCTTTTCATATTATCAGAGATGTCGGTAAATGTGTGAACTGTCTACAGTATGAAGGCACAAAAACTCACAACTGGAAACAAATTGTCTTGCGCATACAATAATATAAACAGCCAACTAGTTGCAACAATAATAATTTTATTAATAATTTCAATCGGCTCAACATATTTCGGGCGATAATTTCGCCCATTCTCAGGAGCGCTAGACTGTGTTTACAGCTTGTGGTATAAAGCACCGACGATGCTGCCTGCTTGCTTTATACCACAAGCTGCAAACTCAGTCTAGTGATCCTGAGGATGGGCGAAATTATCGCCCGAAACATGTTGAACTGATTGAAATTATTAATAAAAATATTATTGTTGCATCTAGTTGGCTGTTTATGTTATTGTATCAGTGATGCACGGTCACACAAATATCAATTGTCTTGCGGATATTTGTGTGCTGAATACAGTTAAATTGACGCAATTGTATTCTGTTGGGAAGATTTATGACATGAAACATGTAATTAAAAGTCGCGTTCTAAACTTTGCTTAGATAAACTGTAGGTACTGGGAAATGTGCTGCAGTACGACACAAATTAAAAGCAAATATGTAGGAAATGAGGCAGTGTTCAATAAGCCAGGACGTACATTTGTAAGACGTTAAGTAATATCTCGTCACTTCGAATTTATCGGATGTTCAGATTTTAGTTTTAATTTAAGGATTTTTAACGCAGTGTACAAAATAATGGTACGACGAAGATTTACGATGGTATAATTTGTATAAATTTCATACCGCCTAATAAGTAAAAGGCAGTGATCCCGTTACAGGTCCGGTGTGGCCCAGAGGATGGGTAGAAGTATAGCTCTATTCTTCCTTGACCGCGGCACTAGAAGGGGGTGAGTGTTCAGCAGCACGCCCCGGCCGCACTTTACCCCCGGGAAGGACCCGGTACCCATTTTACAGGAGGCTGGGCCTGTCTGGGCGGGCGGAAAAATCTCGTCCCCACCGGGATTCGATCCCGGACCGTCCAGCCCGTAGTCAGTCGCTATACCGATTGAGCTACCCGGCCCACTACCGCCTAATAAGTAGCTTATATAAAGTCACTTGAACACTGTGTTATATTCTTCATATAAGTAGCATGGGAGTAAGAGAGGATAACAAAATTCTTTTTCCTTTTTTCGATTTGTAACCGCAAGATTTTCTAAACATCTTTCTACAGATATTTTTACTACCAGCTGCACTGACTCCAGTCGTCCTTCAGGAATTAGCTGTAGGTAAGAGGCTGGTCAAGTAGTTTCTTACGACTTTCAGTGAACAAGAAGGTCCTTTGACCTTATTCAGAAGATCCACTGCTCCCTCTTGTGAGTTAGATGAATCCAATATACAACTTCCTGAACAATAATTTCTGAAAAGCAGTCCCAGCCAAAAGCCGAAAAAAAACTTGACAAACCGGAACTCTCTGAAACTCGCGAACAGAACAAGCCCACAAAGGGACAAACAATAAAACCAGACGCTTACAGTACATGATGTATCATTTCGTCAATTGGATCACAACTTCATTCTTAAGAATAACGATATTCCTTTTCATATTCTGAGAATTAATTACATTAAACCGACAAATTATATTCCTCACTCATACAAGGAATTCAATCGAATGATTACAGAACCTTCCACCAGCAGAACACAAGGAATAATGTGCAGAAGTTTCTAATTCTCACATGTTTATTGTTTTGTTTTGTTAGGGCGAGTGTGAGATTAGTTTTGGGTAGTTCTCCTCGCGTGGGCAGTAGTATTATAATAAAAAGAGACAAATTTCAAATACATTAGACAGTATAATGTACCATTGATTTTTCCTATGGATTTGTACAGTCAATACGAACTAATAAAATACCGCTAACAGTATAACGGGAACGCATATATTCTATCATAATTATCGGTTTAGAGCACAGTCCTAGATGTATGTGGCCATGACTGTAACATTAAGCAAGTCGCAATGTTGCTGACACGGTGTATATGGTGTTCTTATGGTTATCAGAACAACAAACACTAGTTATATCGCTAAATATATCACTAACCGTTTGGTCTGTTGGACGCGTATTGTATTCTGTGCGAGGTATGAAGTTAGTATTTACACTTAGTTAAGAGGAAGTCAATATTCGAAGGGTTAATTGCACTTGTGTATGGGTGAGGTGAGGGGTGTGCATAGGGTCTTGCTGGGGAAACCGGAGTGAAGGAGACCACTGCGGAGACCTAGACGTAGATGGGTCGATAATATTAGGATGGATCTCCAGGAAGTGGTATGTAGGTATATGGACTGGATTGGGCTGGCCCAGGATAGTGACAATTGGCGGACGCTTGTGAGTGCGGTAATGAACCTTCGGGTTCCGTGAAATGCGGGGAATTTCTTGACTAGCTGCAAACCAGTTAGCTTCTCAAGAAGGACTATGCACCATGGAATAAGTAAGTGTGGTAAGTAATTGCACTTGTTTTCAGTTTCTGCATGGCTTACCTATTTTCTCCTAACGGGCTCAATACACAAATAATTGGCTAAATCCTTACGTAAAGTAATGCATAAATCCCGTTAATATGTACCGTTTTTTATAATATAATTGTATGTGTGTAATGATCTTTATAGGCGTTCAAGCCCCCTTCATGTATTATCAAGCACAGCCTTCCACCTGCTGGACTGCTTATATAAATGCATGAAAAACATACAATAAAAAACTGCATGTGCAATTGGTCTTCCTGATGATGAACACATGATGTTCGAAACATGTAGAAGACACTAAGAATTGAATTAAAACAATAATTCTTAAAGTGTGCATTTTGCTGGTTTACATTTCATAATTATATAATATTCTATTTTACTCCTGACTGATACACATTTTCCTTCTCGTTGTTATGGCGATGTGTAGCTTTTGCTTTTCTCTCATACTTTTTCCATGACCTACGAAAATGTGGAAAACCTTTTATTTATGTGCGTAATTGTACTAGTTATCCTGGAAGTTAAACCGGATGGTCACTTTTTTACTTCATCAGTGACACTTTCGTTTCTTGCTTGCTAGGTACAAGAACAGACTTCGATGTGCGGCAACTTCTCTGTCACAGCTGTGATGCGTGAAATCCGAAAAATTCTTTCAGGCGTACGTTTGTCTCCCGGATTGCCACAGTGCCTTGGAAGGCAAACGTTTTTCAAACCCTTATTTTGTATTTATTTTGCTCCAGCTGCCGATCTTTAATAGCATGCGATAATTAATTACAGGTACTTTCGGATTACCAGAAACCTGTTGTGGTTTAATTGTCACGCTCTCCCTTTTACCATATCTTGTAAGTTGCATATTATAGATTATTCTTCTCGTGCCCATAACCAGAATTGATGTCTTCTACACGCCTGTGTATGTGGAAATCTTTAGTGTCGTGTACTCTCATAAAATACCCGTACTCTAATTTGAGATTTATTTTTATCATAAATTTGGTTTCCGCCTCAAAGAGCTAATCACCTTGAGAACGTCAGTCAGTGTCAGGTTTCTTCTACAATCTTGTGGGTGAAGTAAGTCAGACCAGAATGCAGAGCAAGGAAGTTCACCGTTTCTTCGTCTTAGCACTTTGTAAAAGTTGATATGTTATCGTCTGAACTCTGATATTATCTCTTTAAATGAATCGGCAGTTTCAAAGTGTCTGAGTACCTCAGAGTTTGGGGGAGTTTTCTCTTGTATCTCACAGATGAACTAATGAGTTCTAGGGATTCGCTAATGATATGAGATAGTGACGTAGACTTAATTCCAACTTTAGTGCCTTAATTAACCTGCTGCCTTCTAATTCATTCAGAATGTTAGTTGAAAAAGTTCTGGTTCCTCTAGCTGTATCTCCAATCAAAAAGGGGAGTAAAGAAGCGTAAGAACTTCTCAAATCATGTTTAGTTGTTTTAATAACACCTGCTGTTTTCGTCCAAACCCCCAAATACTGCCTGCATTCACGCGACACCCGTTTTGTAAAGCCATTTTGATTCTGGCTGCGTCTAGTTGATTTTATGTTGTGCGTAATTTGTTTAAGCCTTTTTAATACAACCTTAACAATTTCATTAATTGTCATTTATTAATTAAATCGCACCCAGTTTCATTACTGTTTCGCAACAGTGCGCCAGCATAAGTGGTGTCGTTTTTCTGTCCACCTTTCTGCATATCCTAGAAAACGGTCTGCCATGCTATTCCGTATCTTGCTTTCTTAATAAAATGTAATGGATATTTAAATACTGGTTTCAATTTACTTGTATGTATTCGCACTTCGTACGAATTTTGAATTACGCTTTAAATGTTCCTGAATAGTATTAAAAGGTAAAGGTAAAGTGATCCCGTTACAGGCCTGGTGTGGCCCAGAGGGTGGGTAGAGGTATAGCTCTACTCTTCCATGACTGCGGCACTAGAAGGGGGTTAGTGTTCAGCAGCACGCTCCGGCCGCACTTTACCCCCGGGAATGATCCGGTACCCATTTTACAGGAGGTTGGGTAGGCCCCAGGGCCGGTCTGGACGGACGGAAGATCTCGTCCCCGCCGGGATTCGATCCCGGACCATCCAGCTCGTAGTCAGTCGCTATGCCGACTGAGTTACCTGGCCCACCCTGAATAGTACTGAATAAAGTACCTGTTAGAGACTTGCGCTGTATATATTTTGTTCTTGTAAATGGATGAGGGTATTATTTTCAAACACAGAAACTGTAATTGTTAGATAAGAGCGATCAGTAACACTCGTGTGTCTCCTTACGTTGTTACGTATCCTTAATGGTGCCCTACGTGTTCTTGAACTCAAGATTACATCACAAGAGGTCCTTGCTCTTAGCTGTTGAGGCCACTAGGTGTTACAGTACAGAATACTTGATATCTATAACTTATTTTAAAAAATATTACTTATCTGTGGCCTAGAAATACATAGCCTACTCAAATTTAGGCTCATACTATATCGTGCGGTAGGCCGGGATACTCAGTCCGTATGGTGACTCGCTACGGGCTGGACGGTCCAGGGATCGAATCCCGGTGTGGGCGAGATTTTCCGCACCCGTCCAAACGGACCCTGGTTTCCAACCAGCCTCCTATACAATGGATGCCGGGTCTTCCCCGGGGGAAAAGCGGTTGGAGCTTGGCGTTGACCACCTACCACACATAGCGCCGAGGTTAAGGAAAGAGTAGAGCTGTACCTCTACTCCCTGCCTCTGGGCCTTCGTGTTCTATACTAGGGTGAAACTTACTATATCATGCAACGCATTAGGTGGTAAAAATGAGCTACGCCGATGTGATTTTCATTCTGTACGTTTAGTCTAAACACAGTCTGCATTATGTAATGCCGAAATTGGTAGGATAATATCCTGTGTGCTTCGCTTCTCCTATTTTCACTGTAGACACTTCATAAAGCAGTCAGTCATGTCCCGTCCTACCACAAATGGCTCGGTGCCAACGCATTTTCTGTAAAGGAATTGCTTTCTCTTTCAGGATCCCTTTTACGTCGTCTTTGGAATTCTGTACATAAAGTACACATTAAGATGTAATTAAAGCATAATTCTGGGGAAACAGAGTCTGTCAGGGATTTTGTTTTGTATATACCTTACACGTCTTGTCAGAAAATGTTAACCAAGTATTTAAATATAAGGAATTCATCTGTGCAACTTAAGACCGTAAGTAAGGTGCACTTGGTGTGTTGTTTACCGTGCAACTAAAATGTTCATTTCGTGAGTAATGTATGCATAAAGACGTTCAACTGAAGCTGAACTCCTGTACCGCGCCGGTCATTCTGATTTTATCTGTAGTTACAGCACATCTTACAAATGCTACGTGACGACACTTCGTAGGGTTGCGAGATTTTACTCGTCTTTCAGTACACGTGAGGATGGAAGCAAAATGCTTTCCAGAGAGGTTAGTATCTACATTCCAACGTACACGCTTCGTTTGCCACGATACTGGAATCTTGACGTTGCTACTACACTGAACGCGATGGTTCGAACCAGGATTGCTATCCGTGTTCTATAACATGTGTGATATTCTGAATGAAGGCATCACGATGTGCTTGTAATTCAATTTTCTGAATGACGGCATCACGATGTGCTTGTAATTCAATTAACGTTACACAGTAAACGTCAGGAAAATCTTTTTTATTCTTAAGCAAGGCTAACTTTTAGTCGAAACATGTAGCCTTGCTTAAGAATAAAAAAAGCTTTGCTGACTTATACTGTGTAACGTTAATTGAACTACAAGCACATCGTGATGCCTTCATTCAGAATATTTTCGGCTAGTCAAGCCAAAAGCATCTACCTGTATAAGAACCTAAGAACAAAAGTCCAGAAATGCTGCGCCAACATATATTTCAACCAACATTGTCTAACCAATGTTGCAAAGCATCTGGTAACGAAAATGTTGTAAGTGCCTGAAGATGACTAACTTTCAGTCGAAACATGTAGCCTTGCTTAAGAATAAAAAAGATTGTGCTGACGTATACTGTGTAACGTTAAATGTGTGATATGGTGAATTTTCAGTGCAAGTTTCCGCGGAATTTCACCCATGCGAGTGGTTGGCGTTGCTGAAACTATTTCAGGTAAGGCGTACACGACTGTAAACCATGTTTTGTGTCACCATAAAATCGACCCTTGTGCGATGACCGTCTTAGTCTAGCTTCACATTCGACTTTCAAGTTCAGATCTAGGCTGTACACTGGCCTTTCTGGTTGAAATTTTCGTGTTTTTTTTTTCTCAACCATTCACACAAATTTGAGGGTTGTTTGACCGTGCATCTTCCTCATGAAATAATGTGGAATGCCAACTTGATGCAACTAGGTAATTTTATTGATATGTTCTTAGCTCGACATGTTTCGTGTACATACGCCCATCATCAGGAGCTCTACATGTTGAGTTGCAGCATATGGTTTTCTGCACCGAGTTTTTGGATGGGTGGTGGTCTTGAGAGCCGCTGCGTGGGTCGTGTGAACGGTGCGGATGGTGCCGCACATCTAATGCTTCTGATGATGGGCGTATGTACCCGAAGCATGTCGAGCAAAGAATATATTAATAAAATTACCTTGTTGAATCAAGTTGGCATTCCACTTTATTTCAATTCAGAGAAATATCGGTATGATTTCTTTACATCCCTCTCAGTGTTGTTTTCTTTAAGTTGCTCTATGTACTTTACCTACTCTCTTCAGTCTGCACTAATCGTTGGGTCTTTAAATACAGGGTTATTCAAAATGATTGTCGGGGTTTTAACAACTTGTTATACACAGTACACTTTAGATAGGAATACATGTCTTTTTTATTTAATAGAACAACACTCTAAGCTTTTGTTACATACCGTACATGTTCTCTATATGTGCACTCATAGTGATTCCACAAACATCAACACGATAATCGAGTTCGTTCCAAACTGTATGTAGCATGTTAGCGGTGATGGTTTCATTGGCGTTCTGATTCGTACCTTCAGTTCCGGGATACTTGCGGGAAGAGGAGGAACATAAACCTGATGCTTGACGTAACCCCATAGAAAGAAATCACACGGGGTTGAATCTGGAGAACGAGGTTGTTAAAACCCCGACTATCATTTCGAATAACCCTGTACGTAGACCGTAGTATTTGAAAATCCCATTTTATGGATGCTCAGTTTCAGATACTTGACTGTATATTACTGTTTTCGAACCGCATAGGTTAGGGAACGTCAAATAATAGGAGACAAGCGCCCGAATAAACGGTAACCTTTCCAAGGCTGGAATTCGTGGCCTCCTGAAAGTGAAACGGATTTCTAACCACTCAGGTTTGAAGTTCATACAGAGACGAAATATTACAGTTTTCAGATATTAAATCCGGACATTTACGTTGTTGACATGGATTTGGCCACTGCGAGGCACACGGCGATCAGAGCCAGCAAAAATATTATGCTTTCAACTAGGGAGGAATTAATCTACGCACAGAAATACAGGAACCCGACTTCAGTGTTCATCCTGACCAACATTTATTACTGCCGAATAGAATCGTCGAAGCCATCCCTGAAAGGTGAAGGCCGCATGACATAACAGCATACTTCCGACCTCCATCCCCAACCCAATAACAACAGCAGGCTTACAGTAGGCCTTCACATTCCATCAAGACAAGACGTGCCACATAACCTTCTACGGCAGGTTTTACCAGTGTGTTTCCAAATAACATATGTTATATCTTATGCATATTGGACCATGCATCATTGTGATAGTTGAAGAATAAGAGACCAACTTGATGTCACTTGTTAATAAGTTTCATTTCACTTCCTCTATGCTCAACATGTTTCGGACATTAATACATCCATCATCAGGAGCCTGCGGCTTTTCTATTGTATCACCGCATTGGTCGTGTGTTCTTGTTTCGATGTGTGTTGGAGTTTCGTTGTGGCTGGGTTGGGGTGCTATCCGTGTAGCAGGCTGACGCACAACTGGTCTGTTCATGTGGAGTGCTGGGCCTCCCGCACTCCACATGAACAGACCAGTTGTGCGTCAGCCTCGTATATATATATATATATATATATATATATATATATATATATATACACACACACACACACACACACACACAATGTACGTATATAATCGTCTATTCAATACGTCATAGTTATTCATTTGCTGCTATTTTTCTTGGACCAAATTTCTCCCGTATGAAACGTTATTCATTACTGAACGTGACAAGTAGCGAAGTAAATACTGGATAATCGTAAGTCGCTACGAAAAAGGCAGTGGGGCCTTTTCAACTGGTCGCATAACTCCAACAAAGAAAGTGCATCCTCTCTAGTAACGCACCAAACAGACTTGATACGACGTTGATGTTCAGTACAGTTAAAATCTGTAAGTCCTTTGGCTCAAGCATCTGGACTTCAGGCTTTTATTCGGGAGTTTCCCGACACTAATCTGTCCGGTAGACGCCTCAACGTAGCTAGGGTTTCTTGTCGTTTTTTTTGCCGTCTGCAGGAGAACGCCGCCACAGTTTCTCAAGTTAGGTCACGACCGCTGCCAGCCACATCATTATACACCAATCACCCTGCAGTTCGACGGTGCAGAGGCTGAGCTATAATGTGTGTCGATAGATAATGAATAAGGAAGCAGCTATGTGATTCGAAATTCTCGAAGCGATGTTGATGTTGACTGAAGTCTTCTGGGATGTGATGCCATGTCGGTTATTAAATGGTTACCCATGATTCAGAAAATCAAAGTGTCTCCATCTTTAGAGTCCAAGAAATGGCCTTCATCTGTTCCGTACGTCCTACCCTGCACAAACAGGACGCTCGGTAATTTGTTACTTGGGTAAACTACGTGGAGACGCTGGAGGGATAGTAACCAGATATGTACTGAGCGTTTATGTAAAGGCGTATTGATACACAGTTCGTTTAACGATGCTTTCTCGAACACGTACATCTTACCGTGGATGGTATTGTGAATGATGAAGTGGGTAGACGACAACAGTTTTGAGTGGTTTGTAGGAATATCAAGGTAATGCTGTTCAAGTCTAGATTCGAATCTCAGGTAGAAATGACTCCGGACTACGAAATGGAGCTTGGAGGGTACGAACAGGGAATTTAAACGTGAAATACGGGTGTAAGATTTTTAGTGGATTAAGGAGGTCAGCGGTCGCTACAGAATGCCGTTGTGAGTCTCTGGATTGCACGTTGACTGTTTGAATATCAGTTTATCTATATGTATTGTGCTCAGTGCAGTTAGTTTGTAACCATTTTAAGTAGAGTGACTGTGTGATTTCGAAGTACGTATTGCCTTATTTTAATAAAATTAATGATTTATGTTGCTTTTTGGGCCATTGAGATCCAATGAACAATCCTGTCCTTATTTCGGTCGAGTTGCTACGCTTCCTCCAACTGCCCCTAGTGCAATTACTTACATTTATTCCCCTGCTGTCGTTTTGTTCAGCAGTACAGTACAGTACAGTACAATCACTGGTAGCGACAAGCGCATTATGCTTTCTGACGTACGCCAAAGGCGGCTGTGGAGCTACGGAACAATGGCCAGAAAGGAGGAAGCCTCGAGCACTGTCAACTCCGTGCATGGCCTCAGTGGATCAACAAGAACGAATTTCGAAATTAAAGTTTCTTGGGACTCTACGCCGTGTCGAGCAGTAGCTGCCGACGTTTCGATGAATCACAATAATTGCCCTGTTGAAACGGTGAAATGTGTCAAAAGTCTAGACTGTACGGCATCACGGTTAGGAGCAACTCGAATCTCGCGATCATATTCCATGATTGGTGACCATGTACTGATGATTCACTATGAGGAATAGAACCAGGAAGTGCTTATACAGACATGTAAGTTTATTGTATTATAAACAGCGTAGCTTCCTGTCGGCTACGCTGTGTATAATACGATAAATTTACATATATGCATAGGTACGTGTTGGCTTTATTTCTCAAAATGACTCGCGATAATAATTGTCATGCTTTGCCTTTCTGCCATATCAAGTCGTATGTTTTAGTAGCTGATACAAATGTAATCCTCCCGTAGAAAGGAAAGAACGTCGTTACAAGTAAAACTTTATCCTTTAAAGATGATAACACATGAATGTGTTTTGGTCTATTATAATTATTATTATTTTATTATTATTGTTATTATGTGTCGCAAATACTACTACAGAAAATTGTACAAGAACCGCAACGTATGTTGACATCACCGGAACGTATGTATGTTAGGCGATTACATATGTTAACAGCTTGAAGTTTAGGGAGCTAGACTCGTCATTTGAACTGCTAGGCTATATTCAGTGTTGTTGCATGCAGCAAACGATGATAACTTGCAGTTCAAAGTACATTTCACTAGGGCGTGAAATGTCTTATCTTGCTATAGGAAACAACTGAGTTCCCAATGAAAGGTGTTCCTTTTCTAAGTCGTGAAGCACTAGATGTGGACACACACACAAGCTTCCCCCGGAGGCCCGCGCCAATCCGGGATTTGTTATCGGACAGCTGTGCTTGCTGTTTGTGGAGATGTGGCGGCAAAGAAGATTACATTTGTTTACTTTGAGGTACTGGCAAACAAAATGCAGAATTTACAAGTTAGAGCGACAAAAAGAAAGACATGACACTAAAAAGCTGGCTGATATGATGAGCTTCTAAAGATCAAGGTCTTAAAATTTCGATAAAATGTGGAATATCCTAAAGTGACCTTTCTGTTATTTTAACAGTGCCTCTATAAGAGCACAACCTGCGTAGCGCCGAGGAATGCGATTGGAGAGAGAGAAAGTGTGTTGAATGAAGTGTTGGTTGAATGATTAAGATATGACTAGATTAAACAGTTTTTTGACGTTTTGCTGACCGTGCATCTCAGTATATTTATCTCAGTATGTAACCAACTTGATGCACAAAATATGTTTTACAATAAGTTTTATTTCATGCCTGTACATGTTTCGAGCACACGTGCTCGAAACATGTACAGGCATGAAATAAAACTTATTGTGAAACAAATTTTGTGCATCAAGTTGGTTACATACTGAGATAAATAGATTAAAAAGTGTTTATGTAAATCCTTCTTGTGACTGTTTTCTGCCTAACATTGTAAGTAATTAATTTGTTGCTTAAATTTATCTTTCGTTTAATGGTTAAAATTCAGGTACTTATCTCCATGTCAAATGAGTCTTTCTTTCGTTTATCTGTTACGCGTATAGCGCTCATCGTGGACACTGCCTTCGCTAAGAAGCCTTGGCTGAATATTTTATAATTCCCTTGCCTCTCCATACTTTGTAGAAGAAAATAACGGGGTACTTTATTATTAAAATTTGTAAACAACTTTTTTTTCATCTGGAGCCATGGATTTACGAATGTTACTGTTCTTGTCTTTAAAATGTTCGTAAGTTTCTTAGATCATTCCATAAAACATCATGTAAGGGAAATATTGTTATGCAGGAACCAGACAGACATTTAAGAACGTGGGTATTTTCTTTAAATTTCACTGTTGACGCGTTATTGAAGACTGCAGATCCTAATACAATAATATAAACAGCCAACTAGATGCAAGAATAATAACTTTATTAATAATTTCATTCAGCTGAACATGTTTCGGGCGATAATTTCGCCCATCCTCAGGAGCACTAGACTATATTTACAGCTTGTGGTATAATGCACCGACGATGCTGCAGCATGAAACATGTTGAGCTGAATGAAATTATTAATAAAGTTATTATTCTTGCATCTAGTTGGCTGTTTATATTATTGCTGTAGGGCCTATTTTCGAGAATCATACCAGTAATATAGCCGATAAACAAAACTAATTGATGTGTAGCCAATCGTGTTTCACTATTTATATGATTCTACAAAGCAGTCATTATTAATAGGATAATGAGTGGTGTTACTGGACTTCAGAATTAAGTCACTTGCAACGTGTCAAGCTCATTTACCGAAATGAATAAAAATGTGCACGTAAAGTGAAGTACTGGGCCGACTGTTCTATGCGCATGGCAGTTAGAATACTGCTGCTTTATTCCATACATCGGGTACAACGTTGAACAGCAACGGTTGAAGAGCAAGATTGTGATGGCACTGTTGGATGTTTCAGGCAAATGTGTGTTGTACTGTAACGAATCAGGCAAAAACATATGTTAGAGTTTACAGTGAAGTTTCAGGTCTGTCTGTATTTGCCGTGATTTGTCGGCAACTTCTTTTACACGTTTGTTACGCAGGTTGCCGAAACGGACCTCTACAGAAGTAAAAACATCTGAACTCCTCACTGGAGAAATGCTGTTCGAAGCACATATAAGGATTCCGACCATAATATAAAGAAGAAGCAATCCTTTTACAGGCCTGGACAGGCCCTGGAGGTTCCGGAATGTTGAGGCTCCCAGATTTCTAGACAATCGGCACATGAATATGGTAAAGTGAGCCCCTCGCATCGGCCGCCTTTAGCCCCAGGAAATATTCTTGGTACTCATTTCTGTTAGAGGCTGAGTGAACTCCAGGGCCATAGTGCGGCTGGAAGGATTATGTCAAGGAAAAATTCCAATGGCACCATGGGTATCGAACCCGCAACCTTCTGGCTTGTATCTCAGTGCCTCAACCAACTGCGCCACAGAGTACCCCCACCCTAATATAGTTTGGAATGAAAGTGATATGTTATAATGTGATCGCTGTCTTTAGAAAATTCGACATCACAGCCTCATTGTGACCAGTTGATTTCGAATACAAGTCCAAAATTATATCGCTATACAGACGTGCCAAGTGCAAGTGTGTGGAGATTTTTCTATATGGCATACTACGTGCCGTCATATTTACTTGACTTCGAGTATGTATAATGTTCCTGTTACTAGCAGTAGGGTTTAGCACCTGATTCTTTGTAGCGTTTCAAATGTAGTTGTGTCTGCTAGTTTATGTGGGAGTGAAATCCTAATGGAATACCAGAGATTCTATAGGTGTTTGACGACAGGGAGTTGTGAGGAGAGCATTTGGTACCGGCAATGAGAAAGCAACAATAATACAAATCAAATAGCATACACAAACTTTCAGCATTATGTATATTGTCTTGCGTTACAGTAATATGTTACCTGAGGACGACCTACTGAGATCGAAACGTTTTGTACGTTATATGTAATTGTAGTTGTTATGGCAACGGAAGGAACCCTGTAGTTATCAACCGCAATTCGAACTTACTTACTCCATGAAGCAGAGTCCTTTTTCAGAGCTAACCGGTTGTCAGCTAGTCGAGAAATTCCCTATATTTTATGGAACGCGACGGTTCATCGCCGCATTCACAAGTGTCGGCCGCCTGTCCCTGTCCTGAGCGAGATCGATCCAGTCCATGCCCTCCCTCTTAATATTATCCTCCCATCACCATCAGGGTCTTCCAAGTGGTCTCTTTCCCTCAGGTTTTCCCACCAAAACGTTGTATACACTTCTTCTCTCCCCCATACTTGCTACACGCCCCGGCCATCTCATTCTTCTCGATAACGGAAATTCGTAGCAGTAATAATTCATTATTTACGTAGACATTTCCGCTCTTGTACCGGGTACTTCTGTGGTTGAAGAGTTGGGAGATATTCCTGTTTCCTGTCTCCCAACCGTTCACACGAAACACAGAATTCGTTACAGGGCACAGTCAAGCAGTTGTTTAACTTCAAAGTAAATAAGCGGACCTCTGAATTTGCTCGTTGGCATATTTATTTGTGTCTGTGTGTATTTCTCTTTTGCAAAGCGAGAGATCTTGTTTCACTGTCTGTACAAAACCAGAAGCTTCTGAAAGATTTCTGCTCTTCGCTTTTTACTCCGGATCTGGAGGCGGGTGGCGTCGGGAGTGAGGGGGGGAGTTAAGGGCACAGATTGCTGGAGTTTAAAATGAAGTTTGTGACCTCTACGCCTGAGTCTGGACAACTCCCTGCGAAATTTCACAAAGCAGTCAGACATGAATTTGATTGAACTTTCAATAGAGATCGTGTGAAGTCATTCAGTTTTCTTCACCATCCCTTTAGAACTCGGTAACATCAAAGCGTGCGGCACAGAGTTGGCTCTCTTAACTCAAATCGTATCTCTATCCTAAGAAAGGAACTTCAGTACTTAAGGTGTTCATTTGTTCTCGGTACATTTTTTCGTGATTTTATCTGTTGTTACAAGGCATTCTGTTTCTCTATCATCGAATACACAAGTAACAAAGTTTTTATTATGTTCATGGGATCGTTTATCGTAATTCTGTGTCAAAACATATCCAACAAGATGCAACTATACACAACTCCCCCACGATAGCGACAGGTAGCAACGGCGGTTGACTGGTACCAGATGCTTCTGATACAGTTATTTGTGTTCCTGATGATGGGTGGAGAAACTACCCGAAACATGTGTAGCAGTTTACAGATAAAATGAAGTGTGTATAGTTGCATCTTGTTGGATATTTATTGACACAAGTAACAAAGTGTTAGACAACTAAGGCCCTGATCAGGGACGTCAGAAATAATCAAGGGCTGTACACAAATAGGAGTGCAGAAAATGAACTTACTGTAATTATTTTGCTGTACACAAACAGAAACCATGTTTCTGGAGGAGAGGTATGTGTTATGAGCAAACAACTTGGCTTTTTGCAGTGGCTGTTAGGGTTTAACTAATACAAGTGTCAACTGGAGTTAATATCCTACTGTCTGTCCCCTGTCCCTCGCGCACACAAGCGCAAGCACATACGCAGACATAAACACTTTTTTATAGGCAATTCCTGTCGCTTTCTGCGATACACCGCTCCACTGCTGAGGTATGGCCGAGGAATAGTACTGGAACCGACAAATGAGATGAGTGGGAAAGGAATACCGAAGAAAGGATGGAGCGGAAGAAAGGAATGGGGAATTGTTTTTAGACTTGAGAAGAACGAGGAAGAAAGTGGTTGTAGGAATGACGATTCGACAGAAAATGGAAGAGAATACAATTCAGGAGAAAGAAGAGATAATATCAAATCGGGACGAATGGGCTGCAGAAATAAACTGTTTTGCCCATCGCCTTTACCGGGCCATGATCTGGTTTCTCATATATATATATATATATATATATCACGGACATATGTGTGTGTATTGTGTCGACGCATCCATCAGGGCCACGAAATGATTAAAATATTTTGATATGATCACTTTTTAAAAATTTTCGGATCCGAACGTCGGCGTCTTTTGGTAGCACTCATGCTTCAGGTTCGGGAGATCCCGGGTTCACATCTCCATCCGAAACCCACACTCTCCTGCCTGAAGTGTTTCGTGGCTCCTTACATTTTCCCAGACAAGTGATACCATAGTACCTTAACAATGCAAACGACCGTGTCTTTCCGCACCCTTTCCAATGTGGCATCCCAGCATTCGACGTCATACAATCTGAGCTGTTGGTAGCGTCATTAAACAAACCAAGAATAATTTTTTTTTCAAAATAAATATCTAGAAGCATATTCAAAAGCTACCCATTTCGAATCGTGTTCAGGTTTATGGCTGTCTTGACAGTGCAGTTTTCGTTAGTTTACTCAACGAAGTCATTGAACGTCTCCTGAGGCTGTAACGTCATTGCCATTTGTAACACCGCTGTACTTAAGTAAGTTCATAATCTATGTTACTGTTATGAGGATTTGAGAAGAGAAATTTATTTAACTCCCCGTGAAAGGCGGTGTGAATCGCGACCTTACGTCTCACTTGCATGCAACTGTCTGTCTTACCTGACCACCGCCCTTGTCCCTCTGTTTCTGTCACCACCACATCCCTTTCCTGTTGTACTGAACTTCGTCAGTTGATGTGCCAAAGCTACGGAACACTGAAATGCTGCGGGGTTTCATTTTCTTTGTGTCTTCATTTTTCACCCCATTCTTGTCTCCTTTATCCCACATATATTTAATTCCTCCGCCTTGTTATGTTTCGTAAAAACAAGATGAAGTTATATACCTATTCTTCAGATGACACAATTTCGATATTTGGGATGGTGCCTATTTAAGTGCGTGAAAACTTCGTATTTCCATCGAGACTGTACGAGAACGGCATTTTATACACGCACATTTTTTTCATAAATCGTGCATTTTGTTGTGTATAGTTTCAAATATACCTTCCTTTGGTACTTAATGTAGTAATGCGTCTGTACATCACACCACTGACACGTACGTCAGTCTTTTATTTTATTTTACGGCATTGTCTCTAGATATCTCGGCCTACCCAATTTTCAGGTGAGACATCCCTGTTGTGTTCAATAATCAATAGAACCTGATGTCTATTGGACCCTGCATCTTTGTGACAACTGAAGAATAAAAAACCAACAGCACCTAACCTCCAACACACAGCAACCCAAGACCGAAACGACCAATGTGGTAATCAACATCACAGTCGCGAGCTACTGATGATGGGCATAGTAATGCCCGAAATATGTTGAGCCTATAAGAAGTACAATAAAATAAGTGGCATCTAGTTGGTTTTTTATTCTTCAGAAATTAATATATATATATAATTTCACAGTCTAACTCGACTTTTTATTAAGCTGTTGTAATTAAGAGATAATTAAATCATTTATAACAGCAGCATGTTTCGGCTCCTCTTATAGAGACAACTTCAGGCTGAGCACTAAAAAAGTGTTATATACAATTAAGAATGCTTTATAGAATATGAGATCTCGTTTACATGTTATTAATATATTTTGTGAATTAAAAATAAATTTAAACCTTATTGCCTATGCTATTTTATAATTGACTTTACATTTATTTTTAATTAATATATATATATATTAATAACACGTAAACGAGATCTCGTACTCTATAAAGCATTGCTAATTGTATATAACACTTTTTAGGGCTCAGCCTGAAATTTTCTCTATAAGATGAGCCGAAACATGTTCCTTTTATAAATGATTTAATTAATTAATTGTAATTACTTAATGAAAAGTTGTGTTGGACTGTGAATTATATGTATGTATATATATATACACACACAAATCTGTTTTCTATTGAAGGCTTACTCAATTTTCTTAATATTAACTCTCCTGCATTTGTTTTATTAGTTTATCATCCGATAGAATGTCAAGTTTTACCGATAGGCTCTTTATTTGATGAAATATTACCTTGTGTATAAGAATAAATCTCGCTTATTTTAAATTCTGGGGACCACCATTACTCTACCACATATTTCAGATTTCAGTTATTAAAGCTAAGCACTGTCAACAAACTTCGATACTATTCACATTCACATTCCACTGTGTTGTATTATATTGTCTCTTAGAAACACGGAATTCCGTTTACAAGGATCCGGAATGTATTAATTTGGATAGTCTACGACTTCGCCTTTCCAGCATATGCTCATGCCTTCATGCAGCTTGGCCTCGGCTGCTATAAGACATAGCGAACGGAACTTGCCGACGATTAGATATGTTGCTATGTGTGCAGGAGGTCTCGGACTAGATTCGCAGCTTAGGGGCCTGATTGATAATTTTAGTGGTCTTTCAAAGCCCGTGCGATTAGGAGTTAGGATGCTACATTACAGTAAGTTATGACTGATTTATTCCGCATCGTAGTAATTTATACTTCGCAGTGCTATTTCTACCGCCACTGCATGCTGACTACATTTGAAAAATCATGTTAAATGCAAATAAACAGAGACGAAAATACAGAAGAGAAAACCAGCAAGATTAAAGAGGGAATAAACGTGTAAGATAAACACATAGTCTTGTTGATCTTTTATTTATATTTTAATAATCTTTTTCAAATGAAGCCCACTAGGTGCACAATACTTCTTAGTATGTTTATTTCAACTACTCTACATGTTTCGGGCAACTATGTGCACATCATCAGGAGAACTTACTGTATCAATGCGACACTGGTATTTTTCACTCTGTACCGGTGGCTGTCTGGTCTGCTGGTTGGGATGAGATTCATGAGTCTCATCCCAACCAGCAGACCAGACAGCCACCGGTACAGAGTGAAAAATACCAGTGTCGCATAGATACAGTAAGTTCTTCTGATGATGTGCACATAGTTGCCCGAAACATGTAGAGTAGTTGAAATAAATATACAAGAAGCATTGTGCACCTGTTGGCTTCATTTGAAAAAAGATTACACAGGGTTGCACGGTCAACAAAACATAAAATATAATAAATTCAGTGTCTTATGCAACCAGTCGATCTCAGCTACAATAAAAGTCCGATTCTCAATTTAAAATTAAACAACCATTATTCGAGTGGTGTTTCTATGCAATAGGATTAAGCACTTAGATATTCCAGACTTTTCAGTGCCAGAACCAAATAAAGCAAAACCGTTGCGTCAAAACTAAAAATGGTTTCAGTGTTTCCACTAAATGGTCACAGTGTTTTCACTAAATCTGTTAATCAGTACTCGTTATTTGTTGACCCCTGTGGCATTATATAATGGCCACATCCACCACCCCTCCGTTCCGCGAAGGGTTGGTTATCTCGCTTTATGCTCTCTACCAGAGAGGTAGCATAGCTAGACTACCTTACATACTTACTCCATGGTGCAGAGTCCTTCTTGAGAAGCTAACTGGTTTGTAGCTAGTCAAGAAATTGCCCGCATTTTATGTAACCCGAAGGTTCATTACCGCACTCACAAGTGCCCGCCAACTATCTCTCTCCTGAGTCCGCCCAATTCAGTCCATATACCCACATCCCACCTCCTGGAGATCCATCCTAATATTATCCACCCATCTACGCCTAGGTCTCCCCAGTGGTCTCTTTCCCTCCGGTTTCCCCACCAAGA
>Ga0123352_10004783_pt1 | contig 20094 bp, 9 predicted proteins | sample TergutLab28metaG_FD_89700 | JGI IMG/M metagenome (GOLD analysis project Ga0123352, IMG submission 89700) | Labiotermes labralis P1 segment gut microbial communities from Petit-Saut dam, French Guiana - Lab288 P1 | ecosystem: Host-associated > Arthropoda: Insects > Digestive system > Gut ...
CGTTAATTTTGGGTGGTGGGGAGTGGCTGGCTTTTGATTTTTTTCTGTGTTTAACCAAATATGAATTTTTATTATAAGGCTCTTTAACCCCCCCCCCCCCCGAATACATTCCACAATCCGTCTGTGGGGAGCCGAACCGTTCCATACGGATGGGCGGAGACTAAAAAAAATGGCGAAGCTAATGGTGCTTTTCACAACTTTGGGAACGTGCATAATGTGTTTTGTATTGTAGGTACCGTGTGTTGTATGAAAATGAGTTTGTAGAACCAACTTTTATATGCTCTAAATGTTTTCTTCACACTTCGTAAATACTCCTGTGTGTTTCGACACACCACACGTGCAGTCATTAGGGATTCTTTGTAGTTATCATAACTCTTTCGAATTGGTCCATTGTACAGTAGGTGAATGAATTAACAATCATGCCCTTGCACGCATTCCAAAATTTCAGCTTAAACACATAACCTATTTAAAACTTAAAATTTAAAACTCCCTGATGATGGGACGTGTGGTGTTCCGAAACATGTTGGAGAATCAATAACATGTGAAGAGAATACAGTGCGTATAAAGTTGATTCTACAAACTAAGTGCATAATATGTACTCAGCATGTGTGAGTGCCCTTTATTATTGCATGCATGTGCTTGTTTGATCATGCCTCGTGCTCTGTTACTTGCATGCGGTTAATCAGTTCATGTTCTTGTATATTGTGCTTAGTACAAAGATATTGAATGGTTCATTGTAAAACTGAATTTTCGGCATTAACCAGTTGTGACTTTTGTTGTTGCATGTACCAGCTGCACTGTCTTGTGTGTAAAGAAGTTTGGAAATAGTTAGCAATTTCTTGCTGAGATTTTTAATGGATTTAGCTTACCACATATTGATAGATTTTATTTTTTTAAGCTCTGAGTTTAATTTGTGTGATTCTGAAAATTCGTAATTTAATATATCAAGGGTTTTGACAAGAATATTAATTTCTTTCGTCATAGCCTGAATAGAGTTAAGTACCCAGCATTTGATAACAGACTTCATGATTTGGATGAGACCCAGTTCAAATTGTGATTTGACCGTTACATGTGCTGCAGAGTTCGCATTAAAACCAAACGTAGAAAGAATGCTGTCCTGCTGCTGCTGTGCTTTGCTTACGAGAGCAGATGCAATGCCCCAAGTCACACTGTTGTCACATGCATGTGTTTGTGTCGGTAGAGACAGCAAAACGCATTTTGTAATGCAGTGGCTCAACAAAAGATATCGCAGGTCTTCGTGTACGTTGTTATCTGTTGTGCGTCCTGATGACTCATGTAATATGTATCTTGGAGGTGTCACTGTATTTCTTACCCTCCATTTGATAAAGTTCCTATTGCACTGTGCAACAGTAATCCTGCACATTGTCAGGATTTTGCTGTGACAGTGAGAGCCCCATGGGCGTCGGGGTAGGGAGTTAGTGTTGTGATTCATGTAGGCAGCTGTTCAAATAGATAGCAGCCACAAGCAATACCATGATGAGGCTTTGAGGCAAGGGGTGTCCAATCCTGTGACGAGGTTCTACTTGCGTTGTTGACTTTTAAACCATCTATATTTTTTTCAAGAATTTTGACCATCACAAACTCGGTGTCTGTGCGCGTGTGTGTGATTTTAAAATAAATAACCACTTATTGGACAGCAGTAACTAGTTGGTATAATGCAGACGCATGTTTTTCTGTGATGGATGCAAAGATTCTGTACAGACATGTGTAGGTTAATTTTATCAGCGTATATGAGACCTTGGGCAATATGAAACCGACGTAGGCAGCTGTCAGCCGGCCAGGTCTTTGCGCCGCCCCCCACCCCCAGTTGCATCCACATCCCCTTGTCTCAAAGGTCTGTCCTAATTAATGTCTTCGATAGTTATCAGACCGTTACTCAAGATTTATCTTATTCTTCTCAGACCTGTTGTCCTGAATCTTTGTTTACCAATCTTACATTACAGCTTATCTTACTTCGTAGTTTTTATATTTTGTGTAACTCACCTTATGGCGCAAACTCTCTGTCCAATACTGAACGCTCGGTTTGTAAGATTTGAGATTCTCAGCGCGTTTGATGAGATTCAAGTCGTCTAGGATGTTATGCCCTGTCGATTGGTAAATAGTTACCGACTTTTTGAAGGATGTGTGCCTTCACTTTGAAACGTCGTGAAATACTCGCCTAACGACAAGGCGTCACATCGCAGGAGAGTCGAATCTTTAACGCGAATGTTTAGCACCGTATTCACAAAAGCCTACGACTAGCCTGAGCCAGTTGATTCTAGTTCACACTGTTCAATACTCTTAATATAATGTGGAATCTGGTTTCAGTGAAAGGGAATTCCTGTTCGGGGAATATCTTAGGCAATTTCACAGGGACAAAAACCGGAAAGTGGGTCTGATCCCCATCCAGTAAGGTTAAAGGCACAGTTCGCCCTATAACCTACCATGAAGGCTCAGGGGGGTGGGTATAGGTATAGCCCTACTCTTTCTTTAACTATGGCACTCGATGGGGGTGGCTGGTTAACGCCACGCCTCGGCCGCTTTACCCCCGGAAAGAGACCCGGTACCCGTTGTATGGAAGTCTGGGTGGGCCCTAGGGACGGTCTGGACGAGTTAGCAGATCTCGCGGCCACTGGTATTAGATCCTCGGACCGTCCAGTCCGTAGCTCAGTCGCTATACCGACTGAGCTCCATCCACTACAGCTTTTAATACACGGAAATTTAACTACCCCGCGCTCCAACAGGGCTTGCCGCGCCATTTTAATCGTAAGGATACGTTAGTTCGAAATGTTAAGCATGGTCGGGTCGTGTCGCTGACTACTCGCCGAGGTGGTGTGTGTTAGGAACGACGTAAACGTTTTTCCTAACGTATACGCGATAGTGCAAAACGTCTGTGTGAATGGTACCGTGGTACGCCCCGCTGTGCTGAAGGACGTGCTGAAAGTGTTTCCTCTCGATACGAATCCGTAAACTTTTCATCCCAGTGGTCATTGTGTAGATTTCGTTACGACGTACCTTGATGATATGTTACGAGCTAGCATGCGGAACTTTTCTTTTGCATTTTAACCTAAAGTGGTAAGGCTAGTTGAATAAAGATTCCAAAGTACATTATATGGCGAAATTGGGGGTAAAGTAAATTCCAGTTCCAAATATGTAAGAATACTTCACTCTCCGATAGCTCCAATATCCGCAAGAGCAGTGCTTCTTCCGGTAAGAGTAGCATTAGGTGGCAATAATTATCGAAGAAGATGCAACAATATGCAGTTTATTTATATCTGTGAACTGCCCTACATGTTTCGGGTGGTATCTCCACACATCATCAGGAGCTCGTATCACTGTATCTACAGGATCTGGCATTAATGGGACCGTTACTGCTACCTGTTGTGAACGTGACTGGATGGGAACCAGTTCCACATATTACACGATGCACGGTCCTTTGAACATAAAAGTACACGAGGATGAAGATGTGTATGGTGCATTGGTGGAATGATAGTGATAGGGGAAAATGAAGTACACGGAGACGAGGCAGGCAGTGTGCGTTGTATAAGGTAACATTGAAAGGCGTTCGCGAAACCATTGTTGCTGTGGAAAAGCGATTTTACATATCCAGCATGCAAGGCGGATGCACCATACACTTGTTATCTGTGACCTGTCTTGCTGTACCATATTTTTCCACGTCTCCTACATGACGTGAGTTGCTGAACATAAAACGTGTATGTTGATTTTCTCTTCAACTTTCGTCTGAAACATTTCTCATTCTACGAAGAATTCAGTGAGATATTATCACAAATATAGGTCTTCATGTACAGTACCCGTCATTCTTGTCAGATTTTAATGAAACTTGAATTTTCTCGACAGATTTTCGAAAAATACTCAAATATGAAATGTTACGAAAATCCTTCCAGTGGGAACCGAGTTGTTCCTTGCGGACAAACATGACGAAGCTAATAGTAGCTTTTCGTCATTTTGCGAACGCGCCTAAAAACCCTGTCTCACTGTCACTTTGTCCGCCACAAAGCCGAGATAGATTGGGCAGGGGCCGAACCTGTGTCACAAGTTCTTGTAAATATACAAAAGTTTGGTTCCTACCTCATGGTAGACACGCGCAGGCTCGATTACAAAGGCGAACCAGTTAGGGAAATAATTGCAGTTTTTTGTGAGAATCATACGTACACATAAATAAACATGGGGGAAGAAAGGAGTTTTATTTTAGATGAGCACCAGTCCACGTGGTCTGACAAACACGTGGCGAAACGTATAAAGCTTACAAAGCGTGGTCATTGAGGTGGTGCTGGGTCGTTTCTGCTATATTCAGTACATCACAGTTCGCTGTCGCAGCAGTTCATACCAATTGTCTGCCAGCCCAGAAAAAGACGGTGCGGTGCATACGTATATCTGACGTAAAACACGATGTCATTTACGTCACCGATTGCAAAAGACTTGATTTAGCCGCAACGAGCCGGCAGCGAATATTGCACGGAAATGGCAACGCAGCAAAAAAAATGGCGCGCGGAGTCGATAACAGTAACTTAGGTCAATCTCAGATGTGCTGTAGCTGCTTCGGACAAACGTCCCGTGCAGAGTTGGCGACAGTGGTCGGAGCGAAAAATATATTGAAAGGCGTTACAGAAAGAAACTAACTGCATGGAGCAGAGTCCTTCTTGGGAAGCTAACAGATACTTACCTGGTCTAAGGACTTTCGCGAGTTTTATGGAACCTCAAGGTTCTATACTGCATTCATAAGAGCCCGCCACCTGATTCTATCCTGAGCCAGATCAGTCCATTCCCACTACTTGAGATCCTCAGTTAGTCAAGCAATTTCCTGCATTGTATGGAAACCCAAGGTTCGTTACTGCATTCATAATGGCCCGCCAACTAATCCTATTCTGAGCCAGATGAGTCCATTCTCACTACTTGGGATCCTTAGCTAAAACTAAACTCCGTGGCCTTAGTCCGCACGCGAACTATACCGACAGATCGGCCGCCGCCGGTCGGCGAATTTAGTGCCAACTTTTGCGGATAGAGGGGTGTCACGTGGTCAGCGCAACGGGTCCCCACAGCCGTTAATGGGATCCTTAGCTAGTCAAGCAATTTCCCGCATTGTATGGAACCCCATGGTTCATTACTGCATTCATAAGGGCCCGCCAACTAATCCTGTCCCGAGCCAGATCAATCCAGTCCCACTTCTTGAAGATTCGTTTTCATATTATCCTCCCATCTACGCCTAGGTCTTCTTAGTGGTTTTTCACCCTTAGGTTTCCCCGCCAAAACCCTGTAGGCACCGGTTCTCTCCCATCTTATTTTTTAATTTATCCCCATAAAATAATTGGTGAATAGTACAAATCATAATGTTCCTCGTAACGCATCTACTTCGCTCCACTGTTGCTCGTCCCCCTTAGACCCAGATGTCTTCCTCAGCACCCTATTCTCGAACACCCTCAGCCTTTGTACCTACCTCGGTGTTAGGTAGCAAGTAGAAAGAAAGTACAGTGATACCTCGGCTAACGAAGATAATTCGTTCCGGAATCACATTCGTTAGCCGAAATCTTCGTTAACGGAAACACACATACAGACGGAAAAGATAAGCTCCTGGAATGGCCCGACCGTTCATGTTTGCGGCTTTATGTTAGCGCGCGCATCCACTAAAACATTCGTTAGCCGAATCCATATTCGTTACCAGGGTCACTCGTTAGCCTAGGTATCACTGTAACGCTTTATGTGTATGCGCAACTTCACCATAAGTCCTATAGTTATCGATGTATTAAAAAAAATTAATTTCTAAAACCAGAGTCACCAGAGCTAACACACCAGAATTATTGCGCGATTGGTGGTCTTTCGTTTACGAAATTGTTTTTATCTCTGTGTTTGGTAGGAAGAATCTTTTGTTATAAGGGAAGTCTGAAGCAGCCATTAACGAACTTAGTTCGTGTAGATAAAGACATGGCTTCTCTGTTGAAATTGTAGAGGATAAATGATTGGTGGTTTGTACATCAGGACTGGTCAAAATGATGTCTTTACCTGCCTTGTTCGAATAAAAAAGTGGGCCTCACCTTGTGCGGTGTTTTTGTACTTACGTAAGCAGTGCTGAAGAAGCATGTGCCGCAGGCATTGCATTTCCTTAATGAGAGGGCTTGCAAAGTTATTCTTAGCAGGCGGAATCTCGCTGCCTTGTAACTTATTACATCAAAGAATAATTCAATCAACACAGCTTTCTTTAATTTAATTTAATCTAAATTAATTTCATTTGTCATTTTAGGCACGTTCCACAAAATTGCGAAAAGCGACTATTAGCTTCGTCATATCCTTTCTTCCGCATGGAACTACTAGGCTCCCACTGAACGGATTTTCACGAAATTTGATGTTGGAGTATTTTTAAAATCATCTGTTTATGAAATTGAAGTTTCATTTAAATCTGATGGAACGTGTACATTACATGATGACCTGTGTACATTTATGATAGTGTCGGGCCGAATTCCCCCCAAAATGAGAAACGTTTCAGACCAAAGTTACAGGTAAAATCAAAACACATGTTTTATTTTGAGTAACATTTTCCGAAAATCGTGCCCTTTATGATATAATGTGGAGAAATATGATGGAGCCAGACAGGCCACAGATTACAATATAATGTGGCGCATGCGCTTTGAATGCAGAACGACAAAGGATACATACGCATACTCAGAATATGTAATACTTATTGCTTTGCGACGGCAGCAGTGGTTTCGCGAACGCCCCTCGGTATTACGTCATACGTACATCGGCTGTCTAGGTAATTACGTAATTGCAGTAAAATGATTCAGATTATAATTCCGCATTGCATCAGAGTATAAATAAAACAATAGGGCAAATTTATTGCCACATCAGAAGCAGACATAATATGTAATATAGTAAATTACGCTTTATTCGATTCTACTTTTAAAACGTCGTGCAAACGTAAGACATTTCCTGTACGTATAAAAGGGTCTGAATTAATTCGAACGCGATAAAATTGATATAGAACGATTTTATTAATTACAGGGTTTAAATTAACATGAAATTATAAACCTTTAGAACTAAAAGTGGTTTGATAATAAGCACGCTTGTAAGAGATGTTGGTGGGCCCAGTAGCTCAGTCGGTATATCGACTGACTACGGGCTGGACGGTTCGGGATAGAATCCCGGTGGGGACGAGATTTTCCGCCCGTCCAGACCGGCCCTGGGGCCCACCCAGCCTCCTGTAAAATGGGTACCGGCTCTTTCCCCGGGGGTAAAGTGCGGCCGGGGCGTGTTGCTGACCACTCACCCCCTTCTAGTGCCGCGGTCATGGAAGAGTAGAGATGTAACTCTACCCACCCTCTGGGCCACACCGGGCCTGAAACAGGATCACTTTTTGTAAGAGATGTTGACGGTGTGCAGGCCGTGTTTAATGAATTCTTATACAGTGTTACAAATCTTAACAAAAAAAGACATTTTTTAAAGTAGGAGATATCTTTCACGAAAACAGGTTTCCGCAGACCTTCCTTTTACGTACACCATGGCCTTCTTTTACACCCCTTGCCAGTTTACCCCACATTTTAATTTACGCCATCCTATTTTTCGGTGTAACGCTTCTTGGCAGGTTTATTTCCATTTATTGCCTTTTTATGGGAATGTCATTTTTTTTATTTACGTCCACTTTTTCAGAAACACAATCAGGGCGTAAAACGAGGGCTTGGTATATAGTTTTCGCCGGATAATGACCTCTTAGTTTGGAGCATGAATCGAATTGTGAAAACATGTATTGTTTTCGTGATGAAAAGAGAGTCATGTTGACTACATTATTCTTCAATGTACAGAGCATTTTAAAATGCTAGGATAGACTTCAAGAGTGTTTTTTTTCCCCCCGGATCTAAACAAAGAAGAAATTTCATATAAACATACGTCCGAGTTCAATTGATAGATCAGACTCAACAATGGGTACCTTGACTGTGTAATATTTTACTCACAACTAATGTAATCCACCGACAATACACGTCCCCTATTTAATAACTGTTGAGTTCTTGTTGCTTACCAAGTCAGTCCACAACACATGCTCAGCATGTCCTCCACCTGAATAATGCACACACGGATAGTCTGATCAAGGACTGGCGCACTCTTTCTAAGGTTCCGGCGCGGTTGAGAAGGGTTTGACAGCCACGGTAAATGCGTTGGTGAAGTGTCTGTTTCGACCAGGAACTGAGCACACTATGGTTTATAAGTGCCTCCACGTATGAAGATCGAAAAGATTGAAGTCGGGAGATCGTGGGGGTGTACCTCGTAAACTGTTGGCCGACATGTTGATATGAACATTTTTCCTTGTTTGGTTGTGGGGAACACTGAAGTTTGTCGAAGCGTGTTAGGTACACCCTTTACTAAGGTGCTAGTTTAGCAATGAAACAGATGAGAGCGGTATTCAGCACACTTGAACTGGAAGCGCCTTTTCGACAAGCAGTCACATCACATATTTGGGGTTTATTGTGGTTTCCCGCAATCCGTGAGATCCTTCTGCCGACGTTATAATTTAGAATACAATGGAGTAGTAACGATTGATCTGGCGATGCCTTGTCTACCCAACTGCAACTGTTGGCACATCAGATTTGATATACAGTCGTGCGTCGCTTAACCACGGGGATACGTTCAGAGAAGTGCGTCGTTAGGCGATTTCGTCGTTGTGCGAACGTCGTAGAGTGTACTTACACAAACCTAGATAGTATAGCCTACTACACACCTAGGCTATATGGTATAGCCTATTGCTCATAGGCTACAAACCTGTACAGCATGTTACTGTACTGAATACTGTAAGCAATTGTAAGTATTATAATAGTATAATGTTATGGGACCACCGTCGTATATGCGGTCCGTCGTTAACCGAAGCGACGTTATGCAGCGTATGACTGTATATTCCTTTGAAGCACTGTGGTACCTATGTGCACCACCATAAATATTAAAGAATTCTTCATTTTACACTCACAATATACTTAACTCTTACATATGATTGTCATAAATAGCGATTATTTCCCCAAACAACATTAGAACCATTACTGTGATTTTAGCCAAGCACTGTATAGAGCTCCCCGATGATGGATCCCTTGTGATCCGAAACATGTTCGAGCAATTTTAAATATATTATAATAATTCTAATTGTATGTACGAGTTATGTATTTGTGCATCTGTTGGATAATAAAGTGTTTTAATTAAGTGGTTGGTTCTTGTCATAAAGACGCACTGTGTGTCGTTCAAGGAAGAAACTGGATTTATAAAAATTCCTTACGCGAACGTTGGGCTGCAGAGGGCAAATAGGGGACATGCCTATACCCTGACCCGACTTCCCTTCAGTTGCTAACCTTTGTGGTGAGTTCAGTAACGGCTCTAGCACACACGAGTTTTGAGGTTAGTCATTATCATTTACGTCAGTACAGATTCTGGCATTTGTAATTGTAACCCACCTGAACAGGAAGTGTTGTTTTGCGTGATTTCAGACTTCCACCACAGTGCAAATGAGATCTGCATTCTTCTGGGATGTTACGCAGTGTAGATTGGTTGTTAGTTACCGACGTCTGGGAGCTGCCTATCGGTCCCACCTTCAGTGGTCGAGCAGCCTGCTTATGCTTGATCCTTGAAGATAGGAACGCTAGGTTCTCCTGAAACGTCGGTATGTACCAATCCACGCTATGTAACATACCAGAAGGGCGAAAATCCTAAGTGTTATTTCACTGAGGGCTTTTTTATTTATTGTACACAGCCTGTTAGGAGCAAGGTGAAGTAAAAGTTTAGCTGTAGGGTTGGAGTCAGACTTTTGTTGTTGTTGTTGTTTACACCGTGCATTGTGGCGCATTTATTACAGTGTAAAACCGCCCAAACGCACATCTACTATAATTTAATTTTACACAGTATCTTTTACATTTTTCGAGCCTTAAAGACTCATCATCAGGAAGATACTTGTAAAAATACAGGCAATTTGTTATATGTCCACGTGGTGTATGGTGAGTCAGCAATATGTGGATACACTGGTATTAAAATAGGAGTTATTATGGGACATATAAAAAAGTAAATATATTTACTTACACCATATACGTGGATGTATATATCGTAATGCCTATATTTTTACAACTATCTTCCTGATGATGGGCCTTGAAGTCTCGAAATATATTGAAGATATTGTGTGAAATTAAATTATAGCAGATGTGCATTTGGTTAGTTTTACATTGTAATGAAGCCCGACAGACCTCACCAGGTAATCTAGCCCTTTGTTTGTCAAACGTTCTAGCAGTACAACTACTCATATTTATGCATCACTTAAAAAGTCAGTTCAGTGTGAAATTGCGTAATTCGGAAATAATTTCCCCACAAGAATCACTGGAGGTGTGTGGATGAGGTCTGCCAAGTTAACCATTATTTATTCCAGCTGTTAATACTTCGACAGCTATTTTTTCCCCCGGTATTACGTGTATTTTACGGTAAAATGAAGGAAGACTAACAGGATTGGTCACATCTGGCGTAGGAACTCCCTTCGAAAACGCGTTGTTGAAGGAAAGATAGAGGGAAGGGTAGAGGTGACGGGAAGACAAGGAAGAAGACGTAAGCAGCTACTGTTTGACCGTAAGGAAGGGATAGAATACTGGAAATTGAACGAGGAGGTACTGGATGGCAGTCTGTGGAGAACTCGCTTAGGAAGACGAATTACGAGCATTCCTGAGTGACTGTGGAGCCTTGGGGCGCGAGGTACTGTGTTGTCGTTCGCGTGTTGATGTCCGTGCTGTTTTTGCGTCTGATTCCTTTTTACCACAAACAGTATGATTCTTAATTTTTTCTATTTAGTGGAATTATAAATAAATACACAAGCATTATTAGTGCGCTGACACGGAAGTACTGTGCGGTGCCAGTACGGAAGGTTTCTTTATCTCCCCCTAAATATCAGTTTCCGCCCCTGTCGATTAGACAGCAGGTAATCCCGTTTCAAACCAGTGCAGTCGGTCGAAATTTCCTGAACGCATTGCAGCTTAGTGGCATATAAAGATGAGTACCTGTAACTAAGCCACCTGAATTTGCATATCTAGTACCAATAGCTATCATGATTGGTCCATAAATTGTTCCACATTCTAGGAGACACCTCCCCCAGTCTTGGCAACAGAAGGGTGACATGAAACACGTTCCGTGCCGAGGAGCCACAGTGCCGAGTGACTTCGATACCTGTCTGATATGTGGCGGTTTATGCTCCATGCATGTGCACTGATACATTTCCTCCAGTCCCGTAAGGACAGAACTGCAGCGGATGCCAGTGGCCTCACGGTCTATAAGGCGAGGGTGTGCGGTGACTCGAGTGCTCGCTGGGAATGTGGGATCTTATCTCGCCGGCGGCATGGATGTTGTGAGTGATGTATTGTCTGCGCGACGGGCTGATTACTTGTCCAGATTCCAAAAGAGTGTAGTGTGTCCAGTGAGTGTGATTGCGAAGTGGAGGCCATGACCCGGAATCTGGTCTAAGCGCCACAAGGGGCAATGGGGGAATAAACTGCAATAATTATGCTGAAAATTCCACCGTACAAAATTCAGTTGCCTGGGCTACCATGCTGCCGAGATTTGTGAACCCCTTTCAACCGTTATAAAATTATAGGACCATGTTAATTTGGCGTTAATATTGATCTCACCTCTCAAGTTTGGACAGCGCTGGTGATTTTGTCGTTATGACTTGAGTACTAGTGAGGAGGTAACCAGTAGCACGCATTTTTGACACTTCTTTTTCGTGCATCTGGACCAAATTATTATTCCATACCTACGGTTCGCAATACATCATACAGAGACGAGGTTCGTAAAGGTTGAGAGAATGTTCATGTGCTAAACAACAACTGCAGCACGGCAACATACAACTTATTAACCACAATAAAAACGCCGTAAAAGTATACTAAATAAAAATCCAACTAGATGCAACAGTATGCAGTCTGGTTTATTTTACTGCATTGTCACTCTACATGTTTCGGGTGTCACCGCACCCATCATCAGGAGTGCTAGAAACTAACCGCAGCCTCCGGTACAGGTCATAATATCGGTCCAGCTACTTCCCTCCAACGTGGCCAGATCGGGACTCTCCCGATCTGGCCACGTTGGATCTGCGGTGACACCCGAAACATGTAGAGTGACTTTGTAGTAAAATAAACCAGACTGCCTACTGTTGCATCTAGTTAGATTTTTATTTAGTGAATTATGATACACGGAACCGTGAGCTTAAAAAAACGCTGTAAAAGTGTTAATGTTTTATTGTTTTGATGAATTTTACTTTTTAAAAATGTTTATACCATCTTAGTTACAAATTAATTAACCTGTGTATTGACACTACCTGGATGAATGCTGTAATATAATGCGAATTAATTTTGTAATCTACTCGCTATTGGCTGGGCGGTCCGGGGATCGAATCCCGGTGGGGGCGAGATTTTTCGCATCCGTCCAGACGGCCCTGATGCTCACTCACCCTCCAGTACAAGGGGTACCGGGTCTTTCCCGGGAGTAAAGCAGCCGGGGCATGGCGTTGACCACCCACCCCATCTAGCGCCGAGGTTAAAGAAAGAGTAGAACTATACGTCTACTCCGCCTCTGGGCCTTCGTGGCCTGTTCTAGGGCGAACTTTACCTTTACATTTATTATTTAGTTTTAAATTTTGGTGTAACGCTTCCTAAAGACGGCGTAAATGACGCCCGCAGAACGTAGGAGCAATAGCAGACTGTTTTATGTATAAAATATTCTTTGGTGTTATGAATAAACGGTAAAATAGCATGAAGTTCCTATAAAATTTTAACGAAAGTCAGCTGTTTCAGACGTTTATTTAGGGAAGCACACATAATATTCATTAGAAATTGCTAATGATTAATTAGTACAACGGAATGATGCCCGAATCCACTCATATTAATGTCACATTTTTCTGGTTTTCCTATCAAAAAACTGTACTTCAACTTCATTTTTAGTAGTGGCACTTCGTCTGTGCTGGATGTTAATTACAATATCGTACGTCCATGATCTCTTTTCTGGGAAGGGGGTGCGTTATGGTAACGTTGTTACTGGATTAGGAGTGGCGCCATATTCAGCCCTACGTCTCGAGAAGACAGAGATAAATGACCCTACGCAACAGAAACAATACATTTTATACCCGGAACCTAACATGTTCGTACTTTCCGCTCTTTCGTTTCAGAGTGGTAGTGAAATGTGTTGCTCTGCTATCGCTCCCATTTCGCTCTGCTGTCCGACACCGTGACTTCAGGCGACAGGTTTTTGGTACGTGAACCGGAAAGAGGAACAAATAAAAGGCTAAGATTTATAAGTTGTAGACTCGAGCAGCACATTATCGCTTGATAAAGGGTAGCTTCAAAGACTGAGTACTACTTTATTTGTGGCTACGTCTAGAATGTTCCACGTAGGAATGCGATATTTTGTGCTTACATATGTATATGGCGTGAATATAGTGTTATGTTGGTGCTGTGGAAAGTAAACGAAATACAGTTTCGAAGAGACAGAAAGCTAGTGACGAAGGCGGAGTTTTAATGTTGACTGGAGCAGAGACACGGAGATTGCGACAAGGGCCATTTGAAATGTCATTTACAAGCTGCAGTTGTTACAATTAAACTGTAGTTTTGCCTTTTGTTTTGTATGGGCGTGGAACTTGGTCGCTCGCACTGAGGGGGGAACGTAGATTGAGGGTGTTTGAGAATAGGGTGCTGAGGAGAATATTTGGGCCTAAAAGTGACGAGGTAACAGGGGAGTTGGGAAAACTACATAATCTGTACTCCTCACCCAGTATTTTTCGGGTGATTAAAACTATTAGAATGAGATGGGCAGGGCAAGTAACTCGTATGGGAGTGATCAAAGGTGTATACTGGGTTTTGGTGGGGATACCTGGGGGAAAGAGACCACTTAGAAGACACAGGCGTAGTTGGGAGGATAATATTAAGATGAATCTTCCGGAAGTGGAATGTGGGGGTATGGACTAGGTAGATCTGGCTCAGGATAGGGACAGGTGGCGGGCATTTGTCAGTGCGGCAGTGAGCCTTCGGGTTCCATAAAATGCGGGGAATTTCTTGACTAACTGAGGACCAGTTAGCTTCTCAAGAAGGATTCTGCTTCACGGAGTGATTGATAAATTGTTACAGTTCGTTGTCCTTGGAGTTATGAATGTGTCTGTCTGTAAATAAATTGCACCTTTTCTATCAGTAATTGCTGCATTTCAGCAAACGTCAGGTGTTTCTCCCCAACCTGCAGAAACATATCAGCGAACAAAAAAATAATGTTAGCGACCTTTCGTCTCTCAAATCTACTTTCAGATCTTTAACTACACCGGATGATTGACAGACGCCGAAGGACAATTTCGTTGAAATTATTCAACAACCCATAAAAATAATTTTCTTCAAGGCTCCGAGACTTTAAACTGGAAAAACTACGTCTGAATGCCTACAGATGATGTTGAATTTGGCAGTGATGATGTGACAGTGCGGATGCTGATGGTAGTAATTGAATTACGCAATAGTGACACTGTGAAAGGTACCCTCACCGATGGAGACTGTAACAGTTTTATTGGAGTGTACCTTACGTAGGCGAACAAGCGTTTTATATTATGAACTTCCGAAAAAGTAAATGTTCTCTGTTTACCGACTGACACTTGACTGTTACGTTATCCATTTCTGTTAGAAGTTTAAAAGCAAACATTTATAACTTTATGTTCATTGGACCGTGCAAAAAGAAGAATAAAATACCAACTTGATGTCACTTGCTATTTTATTACACTTCTTATGTGCTCAACATGTTTCGGACATTAATATATCCATCATCAGGAGCTTGCGACTATTCTGTTGAATTACCACATTGGTCGTATTGTTCTGTAAAGACGGAGTATTTAGTATTAGCGTAAATTATGATGTGTAGTGGTGTGTGTTTGGTGTGACATGCTTTGTCGCTTTGTTCTAGTTGGTAAGCGTATTTCTGTTGATGCTACACACGTGAGAACACAATAATCACAAAGCAAAAAAGACCATAACAGTCAGTATAAACAGAAATACGCTTACCAACTACAACACAACGACAAAGCACGTCACACCAAGCACACACCACTACACACTACAATTTACGCTAATGCTAAATCCTCCGTCTTTAACAGAACAATACGGCCAATGTAGTAATTCAACAGAATAGTCGCAAGCTCCTGATGATGGATATATTAATGTCCGAAACATGTTGAGCACATAAGAAGTGAAATAAAATAGCAAGTGACATCAAGTTGGTCTTTTATTCTTCAGCAAACGTATATAATTTAGCCAGAAATCCCAAATGTCAGAAATCTCACTAAGAAGTGCGACGAGTAAGTGCAGTGACTACTTAAGCAACCCTGAGCTTGAGAGCTTTAGGCGCATTCGTACAATTGCGAAAAGCCACAATTAACTTGTTGTTTCGTGCGGACGGACGGACAGAAATGACGAAGCTAATAGTCGCTATTCGAAATTTTGTGAACGCGACTAACAAGAGACGAACATTCATGCCCTCAGCGGGATTTGAACACACAGTCCTAGCATTCGAGCGACCGCCGGCCTACGCCTTAAGCTCACTGTACACTCTCAGTTAAACAGCGATATTACTGTGTGACATACCTGTCGGAAAAACTGAGTAAACTGCTCATTTTTGACAGGAAGTAGCGCAGATCTCAGAACTCTCCTTTCCAGTCGTCTTTCACACAGATAACTGCGAAGTTCACTCAGGGAATCCCACAGTTTCCTCATTTTACCTGACATCACGATGGCATCATCTCAAGGCACATCCGTTTCTAGCAATTCATTCAGCAGATGAGCGTCGCATGATATATTCCTTTTCAAATACCGCTTCTTACTCCACATTTTACGCTTTCTTTTCGTCTTTTTTAATAACGCTGTGGTCGATGTGGCCAGCAAACAGCAAACGACAGCCTTTTTTTAATCCACCATAGTCACACGCACAAGAATACACATAGAACTGATAAAAAAAAACTGACGAACCTGATGTGAAACCTATGCTGTGCCAGAGAACATTCAGTTCAGTTTTCCGTGCAGTTTTTTAGACAGTTAAACTGCATAGTTTAACTTAGAGTGTATGGGGCCCTTTAGACATTCGCATCCACAGGGATCGGCCTTTCCTCATTTAGTCGCCCTTATAACATTTGACGAAAAGTACTAGTTCATAGTACGTTACAGCTTTCTCCGTCTTAGGTTTAGGTGTTCTCCACAGCTGTCTATTCTCAAACGCAATTAAGAATTGAGACTCGGAATACTGTAAATCTGGATTGAATAAGGTGCATGAGCGTGTCACGAAGCCAGAATGTTAAACAAGATCATAATGTGGCTTTGTCTAGAATGTTTCGAAATAGAAATGCCATAGAACTGTCGAACCCCAAGTACAGTTCACGACGTAGTGGGGAGGCAATACAGCAGATGAGAGTTGCTGATTTTCTGTTGCCCAACAGTGGGGGGGAGGGGGGGGGGGTATTTTGTTGGCTGTAGTTACGCTGTGTCTGTATTTTGAACGAATTACTTGTGTTACAGATGTCTAAAAATACATTCTTAATTAAATATGTGGTTTTTATGTGTTTTTATTGTCGCTTCGGTTTCCATTTTATGCTGGTCCACAGGCTGGAGCCTCTAAATTCCTATTTATTTCCATTGTCTTGCTTTCTTGGTGTGTTCCAGTATCTGGCTGGACCGTCTTGTTCCGGATCATGCCATAGGTTTCTTTCGTCTAAATTTTGATTGCATTGCATGTCTCTGTCCCTGTTCTGTTCATCCCCCTTTGCATGTGGCAATTCCTCTGATGTATTATAAAGCAGCTGAAGTGCATATTCTCTCGTTTGAGAAACAGTAGTGCGTACAGAATTTGGCGAGAATTTTTTTTTAAGCAAGCACTGAAGAGGCGGAGATGGCACGATGAATTTCATTTAAGAAAAACATGTTTGGAAGACGTGGACAGTTTTTCAGCTGTTTCAGGTCCAGGGTATACAGCTGCTGCAGTGTATGGGGTGTTAATATTAGGATGTGCACGCGAGTATTTGCATTTCCTGTGTATTTCCACACATGTGTTACTGTTGTAGAATTTCTTTGAAAAAAATTCATAGAATTATTTATTCATTTTGTAGTCTTACGACTGATCCATAAGCCCGGGTTTTCCACAGATTGCGATCTAGTGCTTCCTCTTCAAATCAGTGTCCTCTCGTTTCCTTAAGTTCATCCAGTAGCTGCTTGAATCTTCATCCTCGTCTTCCCGCCACTTCTGTCCTTCCTCCGACTTTGCCTTCAATAACGTGTTTTCGAAGGCAGTTCTTAGACAAGATGTGACCAATCCAGTTAGCCCCCCTTCTTTTTATTGTACGTAGGTTATTCCGTTCCACCTTGACTCCGTGTAACACTTCAACGATTTTCACACGATCGGTCCAACTTCTCCATCCTTCTCCTTCTCCAGCACCACAACTCGAAACTTCCGAGGTTTTTCTAATCTACTTTCCGAAGTGTCCAAGTTTTAGCACCGTACCAAACTATGCTCCAGATGTGGCAGTGCGGTTATTACTGTAATAAAAGTTGAGCGTCACCGTCGATTGGATCGATACAATTACCGCTCCGTATTCCTTAGGGCCGGTTTCATATCTGGGCCCCGTCAGTGTCTGTGCTGACGGTTTTCTCGTGGTCTTTCTTAGACCTTCCAAGTATATGCCAATACAGTACTTTATTAGATCATGACCACTTGCTAACCCATACGGTCTTATTTGTTAGCACTACTGCCTTTCGACGCTGTATGATCTCGCCGTCCATTCTTCACAGTGTGCATCGGCTAGGGTGATGGAGACGCGAAAATATTCATTGCTTGAGTGGTGTGTTCCTGTGGTTGTGTTGGGGTGGATTTTTGGCGTGGTGTGTGTATTTTAAATTCCGGAAAAGTGGTTTGGAAAATGCGTTTTCCCTGAATGTTTTTCGCGCCATATGCAGAAATCGGCTAATTACTTTGATATGCAGACCTTTAGAGTAATAGAGTAATGTTAGTGTCGTTAAAATGTAGGGCGGTGACCTAAATATTCAGTGGACTGGATTGGCACTTGCGATAGTAAAATGTATTTATGACAGTGGTATTGGTTCAGAAAAAGATAACCCGTAGATTATATTAGACTTACCTTCGATTTTACATAATAACAAACGTTTTGGAATATTCAAGATTTACAATATGCAAGCTTACCGTAATCATGAGATAAGAATTTGGGAATAAGGAAATAATAAAAGCCAGATAACACAGCCCCAAGCTACGATAGAAACAGAGTTTGATGTAACGGTGGATTAGCACACCGGTTGGAATTACATATTTCAACAATATAACGAACTGTAAAAATGTAGTCCGAATATTGTATTTTCGTATGCCTAACAAGTTGTGACACTTAACTGAAAGAATTTACAGACTGTCTCATTGTTAGAACATGTACAGTATGACAGAAATGTAAAGCCAACAGTGATTTCCATTTTTGTTCTGTGACTAACGAATGCACAATTATTTCACTGACTTCATGAAAACTGTAGCAACAAAATGATTTTAGCCCACTTTAGTGTAAATAGGAAAATTTTAATGTCTTAAAGATTCTATAATATTGAGATTCCAACGAGTATAATGTGAGAACTTGCATAAAACCTATGTGAAACATCTTAATTGTAAATTGTATTACCAACAGCTGTATTTGAAATACTTGTGTAACTTTTCAAGGTATTGATTGCAAGCTCCCGAGGATGACACGATAGTGTCAAAACATGTAGGAGTGTGATAATTTGTGACATAATTGTGCATTTGTTGGTCATAGTACAAAACAATAAAAGATGCACGGTACATGTATTAAAATAAGTGATTTTCCTTGTATATGAATTGTATCCCTGATGATGGCCGAGCACATGCCGAAACATGTAGCAAACAACAGTGTAAATACGTTAAAGTCCTGTATAATTTTCTAGTGTAGATAGTGTTTTGTTTATTACATATAGAGGTTTCAGGGCTTGTATTTTTACTGTATTTGTTTTACTGGTCTCAGGGTCCGTTAGGTTTTATTCAAAAGCAAATGGCTCCACAGCAAACTGCAGCTGAACAAATTAGTTTCGTTTCACATTTGGTACGTAGGAGTCAATAAATCTGCCAGTTCCAAGTGGCTGCGACGTAATCTTTTGGCGCGCAGCGTGTGTTAATGTGCTTGCGTCAGTAAACATCCTGGAGTAACCGACGTACATAACAAGCTAGCGCTGCGACTCAGGTGACTCTGCTACGTCATCGTATGATCGTGGTCTGAGCCAATGAGAAACCGCGGGCTCGTCCCTTCTGACTGTTACCTAGCCACGGCCCCGGCTCGCCTCACTTGTTGATGTAAGACTGAGGCACGATAAAACTGATGTGTGACGTGGCCATTTGTACTCTGGCATTGAGATACATGTTGTTCGCCATGAATATCCCGTGGGATCGAGACGGACTAAAAGTGCGTAACGGACAGTACCAAGCGGGATAGTTTAAGCAGCTAAGGCAGGCGTTCTTCACCTCTTTTTTTTTGTGCCATGGACCCCCTTGAGTGTCTGTTGAAACTTAGGGACCCGTTCTGAGAAAAATGTATTTGAATGTATAACATAAAATACATAGATATAGAATCTGTATCTTTAGTAATAAATCTGTAATATAGATTGTATCACTAAGGAAATCGATTATACTCAAATAAGTTTTACAAATATTAAAAAAATCACAAATGTGTCATATGGTACTATATGAACGTTAGTAATCCGTTGAATCAAAAACAAGACTAAATAAATTTAAAAGACAGGCCAGTTGAAATTAAATTTCATTTTTTAACGGTGTTTCAGTGCGAAGGCAAATGTATTCTCGTTTTTGGAGTCCAGAGATCATAAATTACCTTATTGCCTCCATTCAGTTTTGAACGAAGAGATAAATTCTATTTAATGTTTTTATTTTATTTTAATAATAATAGTACAAAATAAAAAAAAAGATGCGTTTGAGTTAGAGTTTAGTGAAAATAAGGTTGTAATCGCCCCCCCCCCCCCATCGAATTTCTCAGACCCTCTAAAATATAACCAC
>Ga0123352_10004784_pt1 | contig 20093 bp, 23 predicted proteins | sample TergutLab28metaG_FD_89700 | JGI IMG/M metagenome (GOLD analysis project Ga0123352, IMG submission 89700) | Labiotermes labralis P1 segment gut microbial communities from Petit-Saut dam, French Guiana - Lab288 P1 | ecosystem: Host-associated > Arthropoda: Insects > Digestive system > Gut ...
CCGCATTGGCTGGGATTTTAATAGCATAAATTGTGTAGAGTATGCCAAGATTATTGAGGATGCTGGGGCGGATGCAATTGCCGTCCATGGACGCACAAGGTCGCAGATGTACACTGGTTTGGCAGACTGGACATGGATTAAAAAGGTGAAAGAGGCTGTCAATGTGCCAGTTACAGGCAATGGCGATGTTGCCGAACCAGAACAGGCAAAAAGACTTATGGAAGAAATTGGTGTTGATGCCCTAATGGTTGGGCGTGCAACCTACGGAGACCCGTGGGTTTTCAAGCGAATTTCTACCTATCTATCCACAAGGGAACTGCTACCAATGCCATCCCCTAGCGAAAAAATCGCCATGTCCTTACAGCACGCAAAAGCCGCCATTGAACATGACGGAGAAAAAATCGCCCTGCGGGAAATGCGTAAACACTTTTCTTGGTATATAAAAGGCTTGCGGGACGCAACAGAGGCGAAAGTCGCAATTAACAAAGCACAAAGCTTTACAGAGGTGGAACAAATTTTGCATGACTTAAAAAACAAGCAATGAAACGTAAAATATAAATTTGACAATTAAAGGAGAATGTATCATGGACAACAAAAAATTTGCTTTGACAAACGAAGGTATAGAGAAGTTGGAAGAAGAACTAAAAAATTTGCGAGGTCCTTGGCGTAAGGAAATTGCCCAGAAATTGAAAGAAGCAAGGGCGCAGGGTGATTTGTCCGAAAATGCTGAATATGATGCGGCTAAGGATGAGCAATCCAAAATGGAAGCCCGCATTGCCCAAATCGAACATATCTTACGCAATTCCGAAGTCATCAGCGAATCTGACGGGGATTGCATTACCCTTGGTAGCAAGGTTAAATTGTTTGACATTGAATTTGATGAAGAAGTGGATTATCATATTGTAGGTCCCGCCGAAGCCAATCCACGTGAGGGACGAATTTCTGACGAATCCCCCCTTGGTAAAGGTTTAATCGGACAAAAAGAGGGTGCAAATGTTGACATTACAGGTCCAACTGGGGATGTGATGAAATTTAAGATATTAAAAATATCATAGATTTTCGTTTTATACACGACACACTGTTGTCATGTTTATCGTGATACAATAAAGTCAAAAACGGAGGAATTATCTATGATTAAAGTATCACCAATGTTGACTTTTAGAGGACAAGCAGGACAGGCATTGAAATTGTACGAAGATGCCTTTAACACAGTGGTTGAGGTAAAAATGACTTACGCCGATGCTGGCAAGAAGGGTTTTGAGTACAAAGAGGAAAATAAGGATTTTATTTACTATTCTCAGTTATCCATTGGCAGTCAGGCAATTATGGTGTCAGACGACCCAGTTGATGTGCTAGACGACAATACAAAGGGTGAATTTGACAAGTCATTTTTAGTAGACCTTGTGGTTGAATTTGATTCAGATGATATGTTAAAATCCGCTTATGATAAGATGGCAGAAGGAGCAACAATAACCCAACCCCTGCATAGCCCGCATTACTGCTCTTTGTGTGTTGTCTTTGTTGATAGGTTTGGCGGACGTTGGCAGTTTTTAGGGTACGGTAAATAGCTAAAGGTGAGGTTAAAATTTGGAGTAGTATCAATAATTTTATTTACGGAAGCCGTTGGAAGGCAGTTTTGGCAATGTCCATTGTGGGCGTGGCTGTCATAGCCGCAATAATAGGCATTGGCTTCTTTTCGATGAACTTTGACCAAGTGGCAGGGCTTACGATTTTCACAGTCGGGCAGATTGTGCTGGCTACGATTGTCCTTTGGTTTATGAGAGGGCTACAAGTCCTAGACCGCACCGACTTTACGCTAAAGGGTAAGGCGAAGGGCTTTCTGCTTACTTGGCTTTGTGTTGTAATTTTTCTTGGCAATGCCACCATGCAGTTTATCGGGCTTCAAAGTTATTTGGTTGCCCCAGACCCCTTGCACTTACTCATAGTCATCTTGCACCCATTTATTGGGACAGGCTTCTTTGAAGAAGTGCTTGTTAGAGGACTTATGCTGATGGTCCTATTAAAGGTATTCGGACAAACCAAAAAAGGTGCGATGAGTGCTGTGGTTATTTCCTCCGTCATTTTCGGGCTTGTCCACCTCGCCAATCTCGTACACACGGATGTTTTGCCCGTAGTGGCTCAGGTGGTTTTTGCAAGTGCCATGGGAGTGTTTTTTGCAGCATTGTATTTAAGAACAAAGACTTTGATAATCCCTATAATCCTACATGGGTTTATAAATTTGACTAGCCAAATTTGGGGGGCATTTATTAATGACGATGCCATGCCACAGCCCTATGAAAACGGCGGTACGAACATTGGTGTGATTATTATACCTCTGGTGGTGGGTATAATCCACTTAGTTATTGGACTTGTGTTAATGAGGAAAGTTGAGTTAAAAACCCATAATACTTAAAAGACTTCTAAGGACACCTAACCCCCTGTATCCTCAAAATTATATAAACGAAATTAAGGCTAGAATACAGGAATATGATATACTGCTAGTGAAGTCAAGTCCAGAAATTTTGGAAGCATACGACAAAGCGAATATTCCTTACGTTATATGTTATCCCTGCAAAGATGACTTAGGGGAATACAAACGAAGATATAAACTCAGAGGTAACAGCGACGAGTATATAGAGAAAACAATTGGCTCTTACGATGTACACTATTAAGGGTGTAAATAACGCTACTGACTGAAACATTAATATCGTGCGTTTCACCAGACAAGTGCGAACTTATGTACCGCAACTTGTGGTACATGCGTTTAATTTATATTTCAGGAGAATTAATATGAAAATTACATTAGAATTAGCAACGGATGAGCAAAAAGAGCTTTTAACTAACTTAATGGAAAAATATTTCTATGAGTTCGCACAGTGGGCAACTATAACGATGGACGAACAGGGTCTTTATGGTTGCGACAAAATGGTTGACAAGTATTATCAAAATGAAAACTATTTGCCATATATTATTCGTGTTGACGATAAAATTGCAGGTTTAGCTGTCGTACTGTGTATTGACAGTGAGGACATTGACATTAATTTCCGTATTGATGAATTTTTCATCATCTACGACTACCGAAATAAAGGGGTCGGACAGTTCATTGTAAATTCTATATTTGATAAACATAAAGGAAAATGGGATTTGGAATATACCACAAGAAATGTACCATCCGCTAAGTTTTGGCCAAAGGTAATTGGCGAATATACCAGCGGAAAATATAAAATGATTGAAAATTGTTCAAACAGACCTAATTCTGACGGTACATTTGCTACTGTTTTAGAATTTGAGAGTAATTAGTAGAGATTTTTATTAGACAATTTCGGCGTTATTTCCACCTTCCGTAGCACTCATCTTACGACTTGAAGGTAAGCAAGTGGAATGACAATCCTAATGACAAGATAGTTTTGCAGTGCTGTGAAACACTGGAAGCGTATTTAATCAACAACGGATATGCTCTAAAGGAGGCGATAAACTTGGATAACCAAGAAATTAACGTATTGTGCCAGCAACGTAGGGACAAGTTGACGGCATTACAAGAAATGGGCAAAGACCCCTTTCATGTGACAACCTTTGATGTTACAGCTAAAAGTGTGGACATTTTGGAAAAATTTGAGGATTTTGAAGGCAAAACCGTGACCCTAGCAGGCAGAATGATGTCCCGCAGGGACATGGGTAAGGCTTCTTTTTGCGACTTGCAAGACCAATTTGAACGCATACAAGTTTATGTAGGTGGCGACAACATCGGCAAAGAGATATACGAGGAGTTTACTAAAAAATGGGACATTGGCGACGTTTTTGGCGTGACGGGCGAGGTTTTTAAGACCAAAAAAGGCGAAATTTCTGTCCGTGCGGTAACAATTACCCTTTTAGCCAAATCCCTACAAATTTTACCAGAAAAATTTCACGGTTTAACTAATGTTGATTTGCGTTATCGCCAGCGTTATGTTGATTTAATTATGAACCCAGAGGCAAGGAAAACTTTTGCCAAGCGTTCGGCGTTAATCAAAGAGATGCGTCACTTTCTTGACAGCCGAGACTTTATGGAGGTGGAAACACCCATTTTGCAAACAATTGCAGGGGGAGCAACCGCCAAACCCTTTGAAACCCATCATAATACCCTGCACATGGACATGAATTTGCGAATCGCACCAGAGCTATACCTAAAAAGGTTGGTTGTGGGCGGTTTTGAGCGGGTTTATGAGATTGGGCGTTGCTTCCGCAATGAAGGTATTTCAATTAAGCACAACCCAGAATTTACTACGCTAGAACTCTATCAGGCTTATACAGACTATCACGGCATGATGGAGATAACTGAAAGTATGTTCCGCCACTTGGCAAAGGAAATTGTGGGTAATACCAAATTTGAATATCAAGGACAAGAAATAGATTTTGAAAGCCCTTTTGAGCGAATTAGCATGGTTGATGCGGTTAAAAAGTACACAGGCGTAGATTTTGACCAAATTAAAAATGCAGAGGAAGCAAGGGCTGTAGCAAAAGAGCATAAAGTAGGGTTCAAACCAATCCACAGCAAGGGTGAAATTCTTGGTCTTTTCTTTGAGGGGTTTGTGGAGGAAAAACTTATACAACCTACCTTTGTGCTTTACCACCCTGTAGAAATTTCGTTTTTAAGCAAGGCAGACCCAAAAAATCCCGATTATACCCAGCGTTTTGAGCTTTTTATCGGCGGAAGGGAATACGCCAACGCCTTTTCGGAGCTAAATGACCCCATCGACCAACGCCGACGCTTTGAACACCAAGAGAGTTTGCGGGCGGCAGGTGATGAAGAAGCCTCTAAAATTGACGAGGACTTTATCAATGCCCTAGAGGTAGGGTTGCCCCCGACAGGCGGGCTTGGGGTAGGCATCGACCGTTTGGTAATGCTTTTAACCAATTCTGCATCAATTCGTGACGTATTATTTTTTCCCACAATGAAGCCTTTACAATAAGGCTTCATTTGTGTTATAATGGAGATTAATATGAAATTTATCGCATCATATAGTGGTGGCAAGGAATCTGCATTGTCGTTGTATAAAGCCATCAGGGAAGGGCATGAACCCATTGCCCTAATAACGACCGTAAATACTGATGAGGGGCGTTCCTACTCTCATGGTTTGTCCGAAGATGTGCTTGGGGCTGTTTCGAAATCCCTTGGTATTCCCCTTTGGATGGTGAAAACCAGCGGTAAGGAATATGCTGATAATTTTGAAGAAGCATTGTTGAAAGGTAGAGAACAAGGGGCAGAAGCCTGTGTTTTTGGAGATATTGACATCGAAGGACATTTAGAATGGTGTAGCCAGCGTTGCGAAAACGTGGGCATAAAGCCTTCGTTTCCCCTTTGGGGGCGACCCAGAAAAGATGTTGTCTTTGAAATGATTGATAGTGGTTTTGTGGCAAACATCTCAACCATTAACACAAAATTTCTAAGCAAAGATTTTTTAGGTAAGCGTCTGACAAAGGAAGTTGCAAAACAAATCGCTGACACAGGTGCTGACATTTGTGGCGAAAATGGTGAGTACCATACCTTTGTTTCGGATGGACCGATTTTTAAGCATCCCATAGCCTTTTCGTTTGGAGATGTGGCTACAAATGGTGACTATGCCATGTTGCCCGTCCATTTAGTTTGCAAGGACAATTACAAAACCTGTCTACACACTTGTGGAGGCACAGATGTCGCTTGTGACTTTGCCCTGTTAGTAGACGAAGTTGCGAGCATGACGGGGCTTTTGCACTCCATTGTATCACATGAGGGCTTGAAAGAAGAATTGCGTTTTGTGTGCGACATAATCTATAATTTAAGCCCATCCTTCCGCACAGGCATGGTGCTAAACGAGGAAGATTTTGCAAAGCTTGAGAGATTGACTTTAACCCACAAAGATGATTTGGGTGATAAAGCTAAAATTGTTCTCCCTATGGGTTGTCAAGGTGCGTCGCTTGCCCACATTTTGCGGGTTAAATGCAAAGCCCTTGTACGTCAGCTTTGCAAGCAAAACCGAGCAAATGGGTTGTTGTATGACTTCACAAACCTGTTATCTGGCTATTTTTATTACCTCGCCTTTAAGCTGAACAAAATTGCTGGCATTGAAGAAATACCATTCGTTTCACGAAAGAGGTGATTTTGTGAGATATGACATAAACAAAATTAGGCTAATGTCCAAAATGGCTTTGTACGACAAAAAGGGCTTTCAAAAAGATGCAGAAGCCAACGAATATTTTAGGCATGACTTTATCTACAAGAAAAATATGTCCCTAAGGTTTTATGTGGGCGTTGGGATTTTAATTCTTCTCATCTTTCACGTGCTTAGGGTGCTTTCTTCGGTAGGGGGCGATGTTTTTGCCCTAGATTTTCAAGACGAAATCATGCGGATTGTGATTTTTGTGGTCATCGTAATGCTTTTTTACAGCTTTGTAGGCACAGTTATCTTTACCCGTGAATTTTTAGCATCACAAAAACGAGTGAAGTCATATTTCTCTTTGATGCGGGAATTACATGGCGAACCACCAGAAGATGATGATGTGACAGTGGTCGAAAATGTCGCAGAACCCAAACAAAGGCGGTCGATTGGACGAAGAACAAGTGTCCAGCCAGCCACAGAACCCGAAGATGACGAGGAAGAACAAATAGTCTTCCGACCCTACCGCAGCAGGTCTGCCGACAACAACCTAACCTATAATTACAGAAGCACCGACGACCCCTCCCTTTGGGAAGATGATGACAAAAAGTAACACGGAGGCATACCATGGAGCAGTTAATAAATATACGACAAAATATAATAGATGTATATAAAAGATTTGAAGTGATGATAAATTATGGTCTAAAATTTATCTTGGCTTTGGTTGTCTTTTTACACGTGGTACAACTGGGTATGTACCGTGAAGAATTTTCCATTTTGTTTAATGGCGGTACAAGCTTTGTATTTGCATTGCTTTTTGCCGTCATCTTCACCGTGTCGCCCCCTGCCCTTGGACTGTTCTTTGCGGCAGTGCTTGTCACATTACAATTGTCTTTAGTGATGGAAGTTGCAGTGTTTGTGTTTTTGTTCCTGCTGTTAATTATTGTGTTTTATGCACGCCTTGCACCACGACAGGCAATGCTGATTTTAGCTGTTATTATCGGGTTTAACCTAAATATTCCATATGCCGTGGTGCTGTTTGCTGGGTTGTATTTTGGTGTTACTGCCATCATCCCCGTGGTACTCGGCACAGCTGTTTGGAGTTTTTTGCCCTTGTTTACAGAACTGGCGAGAAACACCCCTGTAGCAGGCGAAATGGATTTAATGGAATTACCAGTTGCCTTCATGGACATTTTTGGACAGTTTTATGAAATAGTCACCACAAATTTGGCGTGGGTAATAATCGGTTTTGTGTTTGCCATGATGATTTTGGCGGTTCATTTAATTTCTATGCTATCCATGGCACGTGCCAAAGACATTGCTTTGGGGCTTGGGGCTTTTATCGGGCTTGTCAGCATGATTATGATTGTTGCAGTGGCAGAAGTTCCCCTTACCATGGTGGGCATCATTGTGGGGAGTTTGGTTTCTGTTGGTCTGGTGTTTGTTGCCAAGTTTTTTGATAATGTGGTGGATTATGCCCGAGTAGAGCGGGTGAAGTTTGATGATGATGACAATGTTTATTATGTTAAAATTGTACCTAAGGTGAAGGCAGCAGCCAGCACAAAACAACCCTCTCCGCCAAAAATTGCGGAAGAAGATGAACAACCAAAAATTATACGACCAAGACGACCAAATCCATATGATTATGGACAACGCCCAGAGGACGAGTAGCATTCAAACCCCCCCCATTATATAATGGGGGGTTTTGAAAATAATAGCCTTTCGGTAATTTATTTATAGAATTCAGCCACAAGGTCGTGTTCATAATGGGTAGACCCTCCCATGGTTGTTACCGTTACCCTAACTCTATATAGTTGCTGTTGCAACAAAGGGTAGTAATAACGACTTAAATTTGTTGAGAATTGTTTCGTGGAATTGGGTTCAATCTGCAAGGTAGACAGTGCCAAAGTCAACGGAATTTCTATTAGAGGAGCAGAACGCCAAAGGTTACCGTCAAAATACTCTAAAGCAAGAGGGGGTTGACCAATGAGTAAATATATATGGTTTTCTGAGTTATTCACTACTTCGTATCTAATGCCATTTTGCCTGGTAATAGCTGTAATTTGAATAGAGACATCTTCAAAATAAGGATGTACCAGTAAATTATTTGCTATTTCACCCAACCCTAACGGGGGTGGATGCGGACTTTCAAAGTCTATCGTTATCAAGGCAACAATAAGGACTACCAAAACTGCGGATAATCCAAAAATAATCGCTTTTCTCTTTATATGACGACCCCCCTTAAAGGCGATAATGAAATGGGGCTTTTATTTCAATTTCTACGGGGATGTTTTTGATATAACTTATTCATCCGAACATTGCAGTCCTGAAATTCTTGTGATAGCAATATTAAAAAGCAACTTATCCATAACAATTGCATAAAAAATACCTAATAGCGATATTGCAACACCTTGGAACAATATGTAGTCAATAAACCCATATCTTGTTAGAGAGCCAAACGCCAACACGAGTGTAATTACCATAACCAAAAACCCCGCAAGATAAGCGCCTTTACGCATGGCTTTAAGCAGTGCCAAGGCATCATTTGTATCTTCTTTAGACAAGCCTTCTTTTGACCCAAAGCCTGCTTTTATCGCCTTCACAAAAAGACCTTTTCGTCCAAAGGTAATATTTGATAAAATAACGCCAAGCACCACAACGATAAGCGTTGGGGCATCCACAAATGCGAAGAAATAACTAAACTCATAGTTAACAGAAATCCCTATGTAGAAAACAATACCTAATATTAAAAATATCATTCCGATTATAATTTTCATATAATTGCCCCTAACATTATTTTTTTAATATCACAAAACCCTACATTCTAGTGTTGCTTGACAACGCTCCTGAAGCTCTGCAAATGCTTATGCCGCTGATGACAGGATAATAACTAAAATGCAGCAGTAACAACAATACCTAAATTTTAATTTGTCTTTTTCATAATTTTCCTCCTCCGATTATCGGCTTTAAGTTCTAAAATTCCTGAAAATTATATTATAACTACCCTCCTTTCGAATAAATTTGAAATATTTATTTCATTTGATTACATAATTCGCTGATATGTATTATTATAACTCTTTTTTCTTTTTTTGCAAGTGTAAATTTACTTTTGTAGTATAATTATAACATTATGGAAAGCTCCCTCAAAGTCATTTGTTTTTGTATTGACAAGGCACAACGTGAGTAGTATAATATTAGGAAAGTCCATGTTGATGATGAGAGGGTGGTGCTGTGGCCGAACAAATTTCAAGTTTGCTTAATCTTCCAAGCTTTGTCATGCCTTCTTTTACATTTACATCCCTTTTAGACATTGGGTTGATTGCTTTTGTTGTTTACAAGCTGTTAAGCTGGATAAAACAAACCCGTGCATGGGCGTTGTTTAAGGGCATTATCACCCTTGCAATTGTTTATCTGGCGGCAGAAATTTTTGATATGCACGTAACCCAGTGGCTTATCGACCAAACCCTTGTTTTTGCCGTAATTGCTTTAATCGTGGTTTTCCAGCCCGAGGTGCGTCGTGCCTTGGAGCGTATGGGCAAAGGGCGACGAATTCCCTTTCTGTCCTTGTTGGTAGAGGAGGAGAAAACCGACACACCCACTACCAGCATTGAAGAAATTGTATCCGCAGCCGTGCGTATGTCCATGGCACGGACAGGTGCGTTAATTATAATCGAACAAGAAACTCCCTTAGGGGATTTAGAAGCCACAGGCGTACCCATTGATGCTGTGGTATCCAGCCAACTGCTTTTAAGTATTTTTGAGGATAAAACCCCGCTACATGACGGGGCTGTTTTAATTGCCAAGGGTCGTGTAAAGTCTGCCGCCTGCATTTTGCCTTTGACTAGCAAAGATTTAGGTGGCGACCTCGGAACACGACACCGTGCCGCCGTTGGTGCATCCGAAAACAGCGACGCTTATGCCCTTGTGGTTTCAGAGGAAAGCGGGAATATTTCCGTAGCCAAAGACGGAAAGCTTTACCAAGCCCTGTCCCAAGACGAGGTGAAAAATATGCTAATGTCAGGGATTAGCCCAAGCAAAGCCCGCAGACCACGCAAAAAGAAGAAGAAAGGATAACCGTCATGGACAATCTTATATCAAAACTAAAAGACTTGTTCGTTACCAATCTGCCCCTTAAAATTGGGGCTATTCTTATTGCTGTGGTGGTTTGGTTTCTTATTCTTAATTTTCAAGACCCTGTACGTACACAGGAATTAGTGGTACGCTTAACCCTGCTTAACGAAGAAGCCTTAGCTAGAAGTGGTAACCATTTTTTTCTGGAAAATGCGGAGCAGTTACGCCAGCAATATGTGACAGTGCAGGTGCGGGGCAATAACCAACACGTGGATGCATTGAGTGCGAGCCTTGTGGCATATATTGACTTATCACTATCTCATATCCTCGATTCTGCTACTACTGACGACAGTCTTAATGTTCATATCGGGGTGTCTGGTAATTTCGGAGATGGGGTTGACTTTCGCTCTCACAGTCCATCATCTATAGCCTTGTATCTGGACACCATTACAAGTCGGGAATTTTTTGTAGATTTTCAGGTGACGGGACAGCCAGCAGAGGGTTATATTCTCATAGAACAAGATTCCCATATTCGTCCTAATGTGTTAACAATGCGTGGGCCATCAAAACTACTAAACCAAATTGATAGATTGCTGTTAGAGGTCGACATAGAAGGAACTGACGCATCCATTCATCGCCCCAACCAACAACCTATTGCCCTTGATATTTATGGTGAGTTGTTTGATAACGAAAACGTGCGTCCTTTTGGTGGCATCACCGTCAGCATACCCGTTTTTCGTAGTGGTACCGCACAAATTTTACCAATGACACATGAGGGAGACATTGGTAGCGGCTTTGGCATCGGGCCAATAAATGTTACCCCTGCACAATTTGAAGTGGCAGGAAGCAGTGATGCTATCGAAACCTTAATACCGATTGCTTTGCCACCAATTGCACTAAATGGTGCAACCACTGGTTTTGAAATGGAATTTGACATTAGCCAGTACCTGCCTGATGGTGTGTTTTTGGTAAATGCTGACCAAAACATAGCAACAGCTCAAGTAATTATCGAACCAATTGGACAAAGGGAATTTACTGTGTTTGCAGAAAATGTAAGTTTTGTAGGGTCATCTAATTTCCAAGTTTTAACGGAAAGTATTACTTTTACTGTGTCTGCCCTTGAAAGCATTTTAGCGGGGATTAGTAATGTTGGTGCTTCTGCCAGCCTATTCGGGCGGGGTGAAGGAGAACACACAATCAACCTTAGCGTGGGCTTGCCCCTTGGGGCAACCATTGTTGGTGAAACCCCCACCATAACCGTGCGCATTGGCGACCTACAAGGAGGGGGCGACTACATTCCGCCAGCAGAGGACGATGATGAAGTATATCCAGAAGACGAACCAGAAGAAGGCTATTACCAAGAGTATGATGACTACGAGGAAATAGATGAGGATGATTAGATATATTAGAGAGGGAGGATTTTATGAAATTCGGAACAGATGGAATTAGAGGGCTTGCTAATAAAGAGCTGACGGCCAAACTTGCCTTTGAAGTGGGACAGGCAGGAGCTTTGGTGCTTGCCAAAACTTGCGAACGCCCACGGATTTTGATGGCACAAGACACACGACTATCCAGCCATATGTTGGTGGCAGCACTTACGGCGGGCTTTTGCTCTGTTGGGGCAGATGTTATAAACTTGGGTGTTTTGCCCACCCCTGCCATTGCAGCATTGCTAGAAAAACACAATGCTTCTGCTGGGGTTATGGTTTCTGCTTCACACAATCCTTTTTTTGATAATGGTATAAAATTTTTTGATGGTAGCGGATATAAATTGCCCGATGAAATCGAAAATGAAATTATGGACCAAATGCAGAACCTTGATGATGTGGACTTACCCAGCGGGTCAGATGTTGGGCGACTTTTATCCACACAAGACGCCTTGCCCTACTACGTAGATTTTTTGAAGAAATGTGTAGGAAATGCAAACTTTTCGGGTCTTGTACTCGCTTTGGATTGTGCAAACGGAGCTACATATGAAGTTGCACCAAAAATTTTTGGGGAACTTGGAGCAAAACTACATATAATGGGCGATACGCCTGACGGTATCAACATTAACGACGAGTGCGGTTCTACACACATGGAAACTTTGGCGGATTTTGTTGGCAAAAACGAAGTAAATGCTGGCTTCGCCTTTGATGGTGACGGCGACCGTTGCCTTGCTGTTGATGAGTTTGGAAATGCGCTGGACGGGGATATGATAATGTCCATTATCGCTACCCATATGATTAGTAAGGGTCAGTTAAAGCACAATACGCTAGTTGCAACTGTTATGTCCAATTTAGGGCTGATTAAGGCATCTAAAGAGCATGGTTTTAATGTAGAGCAAACAAGTGTTGGCGACCGTTATGTGGTGGAGCGGATGCGAGAGGGCGGATTCGTCTTAGGTGGCGAACAAAGCGGTCATATTATCCAATTAAACCACCAAACCACAGGGGATGGTATCCTAGCTGCACTAATCCTTTCTGCAATCATGTCAGAAACAGGCAAAACTCTGTCAGAACTTAACACTGTGATGAAAAAGATGCCCCAAACTCTTAAAAACGCCAAAATTCCCAATAACCTAAAATATAAGGTATTAAACGACCCCTCTATCAAAAGTGAAATCGATGCTTCTCATGCCAAATTTGAAGGTCGTGGGCGTGTGCTAATTCGTCCATCTGGCACAGAACCCCTCGTTCGTGTAATGATTGAGGGAGAGGACAAAGAAGAAATCGAAGCCGAAGCAACCCGACTAGCAGAATTGCTAGAAAAAGCGGCACTATAGATGGATATTTTCACCCCATGCAAAGACTATAAAAAGATAACTATACGCAAATGGTAGGGGCGGGCATTGCCCGTCCCATTTATAAAGACCACATCGTACAACCCTAAAAAATCTACAACAAATACAGGAGGAACACAAATGATTGGAATTATCGGAGCTATGGAAGTTGAAATTCGCAACATTTTAGCACAAACGGAAGAAATGACTACCCACACCATAGGACAACTAGATTTTCACCAAGGCAAATTGGCAGGCAAACCCGTTGTAGTTGCCCGTTGTGGAATAGGCAAGGTAAACGCCGCACATTGTGCTTCTATTATGGTCACAAATTTTGATGTAACAGGTATTATAAACACAGGTGTTGCAGGAGGTATTAGCCCCGATGTAAATATAGGCGATGTGGTAATTTCCAGCGACTTGGTGCAACATGATATAGAAGCCACGGAATTCGGGTATTCCACAGGGCAAATTCCAGGCATGGATAGCCCCTATATTGACGCTTGCAAACATCTTATGAAAAATGCCGAAAAAGCAGGTGAAGCCGCTCTGCCACAAGGCAAAACCCTGCACATCGGCAGGGTTGCCACAGGCGACCAATTTATCGCTAGTCCCTCTGCCAAAGACGTGATTTGGAAAAACCACCAAGCCCTTTGTACCGAAATGGAAGGGGCTGCCATCGCCCAAATTTGCCTTATAACAAGCACACCATTTGTAGCAATCCGTGCCATTAGTGACAAAGCCGACGGCACCGCCAACGAGGACTTCCCTGCTTTTGTGGAGGAAACTGCTGTCACATCCGCTAAAATTGTGATGGACATGGTAACTCATCAATGACGCCACAGCAAACCTCATTTTTGCAAAGCGTAGACGACTTTATTGACACGGCACAAATTACGCATAAAGAAGCACTTTCTGTCATCTCCCTTTTTAGTGGGTGCGGTGGCATGGACTTGGGTTTTCGTGGTGGGTTTCATTTTTTGGGCAACCATTATGAAAAAAACCCTTTCAATATGGTTTTTGCCAACGACATTGTGCCATCCGCTTGCAATACATATGAGCATAATTTTGGACACACAGCCCATTGTTACGACATTAAAGAGCTGGATTATAGCTTGTTGCCCACGGCAGATGTGGTAATTGGCGGTTTTCCTTGTCAAGATTTTAGTTTGGCAGGCAAGAGGAAAGGCCTATCAAGCGAGCGGGGGCAGTTGTATCAAGAAATGAAAAGGGTTATCGAATATGTACGCCCCTCCGCTTTTGTAGCAGAAAATGTCGATGGTATCAGAAAATCCAGCTTTTCAGGCGGGGTTTCTCCTTTAGAAATTATTGTGGACGAGTTTAGGGCAATCGGATATAATGTGCAGTATAAAGCCCTAAACGCAGCGGATTATGGCGTGCCGCAAAACCGAATAAGGATTATAATTATTGGTATTCGCCAAGATATTGACCGAGATATTAAGTACCCCACACCTTCCCATGACAATAACCACATAAGTGCAAAAGAAGCCATTGACGACCTTTGGTATAGATTGGGATGCACTTCGATTAAAAACCACACAGAAAAAGACTATTCCCGTGCAAAATTTTATGAAGGCAAGAAAATGCAGGGTAATTTGCAGATAAAAGCGTACTCGCCCGCCCCAACAATAAGGGCGGAACACCATGGTAACATTGAAGGTCATTACAGAAGTTTGTGTGACAAAGACCCCGCAAATATATTGAATTGGCGACGGCTAAGTGTGCGGGAATGTGCAAGACTACAATCTTTCCCAGACGATTTTGAATTTAACTGCTCTGCCAGTGCCGCATATAAGCAAATCGGAAATGCCGTACCACCAGTTATGGCTTGGCATATTGCAAGGGCTTTGTATCAGTCATTATTTGGGCTAGAATAGAAAGAGAGTGGGAGTTTGGAAAATAAATCAAAATTCTTCATGCACGCATATATGTATGAATTGGAGAGGTTTCTCGGCACTCAAAAAGATGAAATTTCCAAGGTTTCTCTGTGGTTAGACGAAGCCAATGCGGATAGAGAGTTGAAAGTGTACTTTAAGAAACTGATAGAAAGTGTTTTTAACAAAATACCATCAGATACTGATATAAAGGGTGTTGTAATTGAAGGTATTGGCAAATGCGACATTGCACACTTACAGAATATTTTTATAACTCGTGTTTTGTTGCCCGAAGATATAAGCGACCAGATAAAAGGAGCGTTAGGGCGTAGCAAGGGCAGAGTTTATACCAATCCAGATATTTGTTTAGAAATTAGCATTGACGGCAAGTTGCATTACGAGCCTGTCGAGCTTAAAACCACCAAGAAAGATGCAATCCCTGCTCCAGTATTCAACAGGTGACACCTGATGAGTGGGTTATATTTATCAAATTTTCAAAAAGCAGTGTAGACATTGCCACAGGACAATATATTAACGCCATAAACTCCACCATGCAGTTCCCCGACAGAAGTCCACGACCGCAAGTATCCTTTAGCGAAATAAATAAATGGAACGCTACCAATAGGCTCAAAAGCGAGAATGTTTTGGGGTTCAAAAAGGATGAAAACAGCACATTGAAATACGAATTGCTGTCAGACTGGCAAAATGTCTTATCCGAGCGATGGGTTGACATTTTGATAAATGCGAAAAGTACCAAAGCAAACGAACCTTGGTTTAACAACACTCTGCGAAAATTTATACTTGAGTTTTTAGACACTTACGACACGCTTGACGATGGGGACAAATCGGCATTGAAGGCAAAAATTAAGTCGCTAATCATGGGTGACTGTTAGGGTTTGTCCGTCTGTAATGATAACCACATTACCGTGAATGTCAGTGCGATATATACGTACACCATGGCTAACAAGACGTGTTACAACAGATTGGTGAGGATGTCCGTGGATATTATCTTCTCCCACACTTATGACGGCGATTTGGGGTGTCACAGCAGCTAGGAATGGTTCGGTAGTGCTGGTAGTGCTTCCGTGATGACCTACGTGCAGAACATCGGATGATAAGACATGACCCGCTGCTATCATTTCCGCTTCACTTCCACTCTCGGCGTCACCTGTAAATAGAAAGCTGGTGTCACCAAAAACCATGCGAAGTGATATAGAATATTCATTCAAATTGCTGTGTCCCGTGGAATTAGGGGCAACCACAGTGAAAACGGCATCCCCGAGGGTCAGGGTTTCGCCGATTTGTGGTGGTCGTGTATTTATATCATTGTCTTCCAAGGCATCAATAAACCGCTCAAAAGTGCGGGTAGTGTGGGCAACAGGGGGCATGATAAGTGTACCGATGTGAAATTCGTGGATAACTGGTATAAGACCACCAATGTGGTCTGCATGGGGGTGGGTGGCAATAACATAGACAAGCTCACGAATTCCTTGGTTGCGAAGATAGTCCACAAGACGCTGACCCATGTGGTTGTCTCCACCATCAATCAACATATCACCGCCTGCTGTGCGGATTAGAATCGCATCGCCCTGACCCACGTCAATAAAATGCACATGGGCATACCCTTCGGAAGGGGTAGCATCTCCAAAAAGGTCGATAAAAAAGCCCGACACATTGTCCCAAATGTCGGCAATGGTTGTAGTTGCAACTTCCCGCCATTCTGGGTTTTGGTGAAACAAAAAACCACCTGTTCCAGTAAGTATAAAAATTATAATTAGCCAGACAACAAACCTTCTTCTCCGCATTCTCGTCATTGCAATACTGCGTCTGCGTCTTCTTCGTCTACGTGGCATAACTTGACCCACCTTCCGCTTATCATATTATAATACAACAAAATAACACAATTCGCAAGTATGGAGTGAAAATTTTGAGCCTTGAAAAACATTTTGCAAATCTAAATAAATTTTTTATAGCTTTTCTTGTCATCGGGCTGATGTTTTACGCTACCGAGGACTTGTTTGTGATAACCTATATCGCCATGTTTGTGCTTGTTACGTTAAAGGCACTACTTCTACCCGGGGAAGTTCGCATTAAAATCGTGCTTATACTTGCTTATGTTGGTATTGTGGTGGTGCAGGTGTTTATGATTTATAGGCTGATTTTTGTCAGCCCCCAATATGAAGAATACGCCCGCCAAATCCATGTTTTCCGACGCTTTTTGGCAGTTGTAGCTTTGATTATGCCCGTCCTTGCCACTCGTTTTATTGTAGCTGGAAGGAGGGTAAATTTTCATATGCCATCAATCAGCAACGCCGCTACTGTGGGACTTGCCCAGATAGTTCGACTTAAAAACAGTGTGGGCGACACACGCAAAAAGCTTTGTTTACACAACTTACGTGATGCGGTGGACGAATTGTCCCGCCACAACAGCCGCCATTACATCAACAACGGCACGCTGACCGAAAGTTACTTTGAAGATGCACAAAAAACCCTTGATGACCCCAATATTTACGTAATCATCAGCAAAACAGGCAGTCCTGTGTCGGAACTTATGTCAATTTACACCAGAAAAGTGTATAACCATGCCAGCCTGTCCTTTGACCGTGACTTGCAAACAACAATTAGCTACAACGGCGGACAAAAAGTATATCCCCCAGGTCTTAACATGGAGATGTTGGAGTTTTTTAACCAGACCCCAGATGCACGTATTTTGATATACTCCATACCTTGCACACGTGAGCAGAAACAGAAGCTGGTAAATAAAATTGACCAAATTAACAATGAGGGAAGTGCGTATAATGTAACAGGGCTAGTAACTAACCGTAGTAGCAAGCCAAACATTATGTTTTGTTCCCAATTTGTTTACAAAATGTTGGAATACGTTGACCTTGCCCCCTTTGAAATGCCACATAAACCAGTTAGCCCCACCGACCTAATTGAGATGGATTACTACAAGAAATTGAAATTTGAAAAGGAAATTAGGCTTAATGAAAATGATGGCAATTAAAAACCAGAGCCAAATGCTCTGGATATATAAAGACACAATCACCAAAACCCGAAACCGCTCAACAAACCAAAAACTATCCAAACCACCGCAACCACCGCAAATTCCCAAGTAAAAACTTTCGATTTTTCTGCGGTGGTTTTATTTGTGTTTATATTAGTTTCCGTACTTGGCTGGGTAAGACTGTGATGTTTCTTAAATACACGCATACATAAGAAAATTATCAAAACAGAAATTATGCCCAACACACCAAAAAATACCAGATAATACACAAATGGATTGTTTGTTCCATAGTCAATGCTATCTTGGGCATAATAATAGCCATATGTTGAGCCGTTAGTCGTTTCCATTAGAAAACCCATAGTGTGCAACAAAGCATTAGCAACAAAATGCGATATGACAGGAACCCATATGGAGCGAGTGTAGTAAAGAGCATACACCCAAATAACGCCTGCAATAAAGGTGTACAAAAATTGCGGTATGCCGTGCATCAAGCCAAAAAACAATCCTGTTACCATAGCCACCTTACCAATTGTTATATACCTATTATAGTGATTAAAAAGGATACCCCTAAACCAAATTTCCTCAGAAATTGACGGCAGAAAAGCGCCGACCAAGAGTAACGCCCATAATGAAGGTGTCGTTTGTTGCATAGTAATTGAGTATGATGTACCAAATAGAAGTTCGTTAAGCATGTTTCCTAATGCCAACCCTCCCATCCCTAATGGAGCAATAGCCACACCTAACAATATTGCGAAAATTATGTTTTTGATGCCAGGGTATTTTAATAAAAGCACATTGCTTACTTTTTGTTTCGTAATGACTAAATAAACTACAAAAGGAATAACCAAGCCAACAAACTGGATATAAACCGTTCGCCACAAGCCACTGATTTCAATTCCAACATGATAAAATAAATCAAGTCTTAATGATAACATCACCAATATCACCCAAAATGTCAAAACCAACATTATTTTATTACCATTTTTCGGTGATTTAACTCTTAGCATTTTCAAAACCCCCATTTTATTTTTGTTTGTCCGTTGCCATGCTCCAGACTTGCTATTATTATACAGCGTCACCCTTTCCATGTCCTTTGTTTTCCCGTAAGTTGCCACTTTTGGGATGTAAGATGCCACAATAGTCCCTTTACATATGTGGTATAATGGTAGCAGAACATAAAGCGAGGGATGATATGCGAGTAGAGATTAAAATTGACACGGACATCGGGGAGTCAGTCGCTATTATACACACCCCCAAGATAACACCCGAATTAACTATGTGGATAGAAATGTTGGAACGGATAGATGGCAAGTCCTCTGTGTTATTTGCTAAAAATGACAACAAATTATTTGTAATAGACCCGACGCAGGTAGACATCATCAGAACAGAAGGAAGCGATATAAAGCTATACAATAGAGAAGCAAAGGGATATATCATTACAAAGACACTGGGCGAAATTCATGAACAGTTGGGATTTAATTTTGTTCGTATATCAAAATCTACTATCGTAAACATAAACCGTGTAGACCATTTATCTCCATCGTTTAATCGCACAATGTATATTGTTATGAAAAATGGCGTAAGCGATTATATTTCAAGAAACTACCTTGGCGATTTCAAAAAACGCATGGGTCTATAAGGAGGGGTTGTATGATAAAATCAATCATAAAGTATTCCGTATACGGAGCTAAATGGGGATGCGTAATATTTGTAATGATGGGCATATTTGTAGACGTGATAAGTGGTGGAGGTCTTACTTCTATTGATAATTTTGCCGCCAATGCAATAGGTGCTATGGTGGTTGGTGCTGGGTTTTCTGTTAGCTCTTTGGCGTATAAAGCTAAGAGTCTGGTTTTGTGGTTGAAGGTTGTCATTAATATATTGGTTGGGTTTGGTGTATTCTTCCCTATCGCTTTTAGACTTGGCTGGATTTCTGTAGAATCGCCACGTGGTATCGTAATATTTGTTGCAATAGTTGTTATAGGCTTTATCTCTTTTGCTTTTGGTGACTATCTGATTAATGGGCGTGATGCAAAAGCGATTAATGAAAAAATAAAGGAGAGAGAGCTGGATTAGGGTATTTTTAAGGTGGACGCTGATATGTAAAAGTATCATTTATAAGTAAAGTCCACTGCCTTTTTCGGGCAGTGGACTTTTGAATATTCATAACCTCGTAGAGGGATTTCTAATTCGATAATTCTACCCTCCAAATCCAATCTTTCACCAGTGCTTGAAAAAGTGGTTCG
>Ga0123352_10004786_pt1 | contig 20091 bp, 15 predicted proteins | sample TergutLab28metaG_FD_89700 | JGI IMG/M metagenome (GOLD analysis project Ga0123352, IMG submission 89700) | Labiotermes labralis P1 segment gut microbial communities from Petit-Saut dam, French Guiana - Lab288 P1 | ecosystem: Host-associated > Arthropoda: Insects > Digestive system > Gut ...
AGCCCTCAACACCAACAAACAACCTAAAAAAATTACTCTAAACATTGCCAAAAAATAGTTTTTATTCACTCGCAACAAGCCACCCCGATGCCACAAAGATACAAAAAAAAATTGGTTTTTTCGTTTTTTTTTTGTAACTTTGTAGAAAATTTTTAGAAAAATCATGAAGTTACGCAATCTCGGCATACTCTCGTTTTTACTGCTTCTGTTGTTGGGATGTGCAAGTGCATCAAGGTCTTTCAGCCGAGGTCATTTCGATGAAGCGATTAATCGCAGTATCACAGTTCTTCAAAGAGAGCCGTCAAACCAGCGTCATTTGGATATTCTCAGAGATGCTTACCGTGTGGCGGATGCGAATGATAAAGAGCGAATTTTGGCATTACAAGCGACCGGGCAACCGGATATTTGGGGCAATATCGTAACAATTTATGACCGCATGATTGCTCGTAATCGAGGAATAAATGCACTCCCCTCTTCGGTCATCAGTGAGATTGGTTTCGTTTTTGAATCGCATAGTCAAGAATTGGCACACGCCAGACAACGGGCTACCGAATATCATTATGCAGCCGGTATTCGAGAGTTGGAGTTGGGTACAAGAATGGCGGCACGAGAGGCTTTCAACCACTTTGAACGTGTAATTGCACTTTCAGGAGCAGATTTTAGAAACGTGCGACAACTCCGAGATCGTGCACAAGAACTCGGAACGATATTTGTGTTGTTTCAAGCGGTTAACCAAACTCCGGGCTTTTTACCTCCCGAAGCCGTTTGGCATTTGACCAATATTTATCCGCAAAATTTAAATAGGCGCTGGGTGCGATATGAAACAGAGCCACGCCGTGCGCATTATCAGTTTGAGGTCACGTTTGCACTCGAACGCAGACTTGTTTTTCCCGTGACCGTGAACACTCGTCGATTCACAGAGACTCGAACTATTACGGAAGGCACAGAATTTAAGTTAGACAACAGAGGAAATCCTGTGTTGGACAGTGCCGGAAATGCGATTCGAATTCCGAAACGCGTAACCTTGAGATGTACCGTTACCGAAATTACGCAAACCAAACGTGTTCGTTTAGAGGGACGTTTGACCTATTTTGATGTAGAAAATCAGCGAATCGTTCGAAGTATCGCCTTAAGCCGAACTTTTTCGGCAGAAAGTGTTTCGTTCAATACACAAGGGGATTTGCGAGCACTGTCGGATCAAACTCGTAGACGAGTTCGAGCACCTTTTATACCACTTCCCTCAGACGAACAAATGTTGATTGTCGCCGCACAAGATTTGAGTGCAATGGTTCGCCAGACCTTGTCGGAAAATTCGCGTTTGATTAGATAAAATGGCACCTACAATCAAAAAAAATCCACATGAAAAAAATCTATTTAGCAGCAATTTTAATTTCCACTTCCCTTTTAATTTCTTGCAAGGATAACATATACAGAGGTGTCCCCAGGGAATACCGTGCAAAACTTGATATTGCATTGAATGCCGCCGGCGATAATTCGGAACAATTGATAAAAGCACTCGAAGGCGTGCCGAGAAGACAAAGAGAAGCCATGGCATTTTTGATTTCTTATATGCCGGAAAGAGATTTGACATCACTTACAGCCGAAATTCTGATTGACAATGTAACCTACGCTTTCAAAGCAAAAGAAAAATTTCCGTGGGCAAGAAATCTTCCAAAAGACATCTTTTTTAATGAAGTTCTGCCGTTTACAATAATGGACGAAACACGCGAGAATTGGCGAGGAAATTTCTTTGAACGATTTTCAAGACTTGTAGAAGGTGCACCCGATATCTTTGCTGCGATTGATTCGGTAAACTTAAAGATCAGAGATGAATTGTTAGTTGATTTCGACGTAAGACGAAGAAAGCCACACCAAAGTCCTTTTGAATCAATTGAGTTGCAAATGGCGAGTTGTACGGGATTATCAATCTTATTGACCGCTGCATTTCGTTCAGTAGGTATTCCCTCACGAATTGCAGGAACTCCAAACTGGTACGATCGCCGTGGAAACCACAATTGGAGCGAGGTTTGGATAGATGGGGTATGGTATTTTACAGAGTATTATCCTGATGATAATGGATTAAATCACAGTTGGTTTTTGGCGAGTGCAGGTATGGCCGACGAAACCGTTGAGGAACACGCAATTTTTGCGACATCGTTCAGACCAACAGGGCAACATTTTCCGTTGGCTTGGGATAGAGCAAGTAGAGAAGTTCACGCTGTAAATGTAACGCAACGATACATTGAGCTTTGGAATGAACAGCAAGACGAGCAACTCAAATCGGGCGATTACGTTGCTGTAAGAATTAGTTTTAGAGATACGCGTTCAACGGAAAGAGACAACCGAATTGCTGTAAATGTCCGTGTTTTTGATGAAAAAGGTCAAGATGCCGGAAGAGGTCAAACGTCCTCCATAAGAAGCGACTGGAATCAATATTTAACGCTGATTTTGCGAAAAAATCACAATTATACGATCCGCTATTCTTTCGAAGGTCAAGCTACAGAATATCGCTTCAGAACAGGCGAAACAACGATGCTTGTGGAGTTGGCAAGATAATTTCTGATGTTGCCTTACCTTGTTTACAAGGTCTGCAAATCTACCTCGATTGCCACAGGAAAAAGTCTGTGAGGGTCAAAAAATATCGCACAGCTATTCACAATGTGCCTCAATTCCGGTTGCAATCGCCCTCTAAAAACTTGTTTCCCGTTTACGGTTAGAGTGATTCTTCTGTTCAGATCGACCAATTCCGGGCAAAGATAGATAGTCACTTTTCCCTCTGTTGCAGGTGTGAACGTTCGTGAGAATTTCATTTCTACACCTGACGAATGTCTCTCTATAGTTTCATACGTGACCAAATCGACAGTGAGCGAGATGTTGTTGCCATCAATAATGAGTTCGTAAAAAGTTCTCGAAGATGCATCGTGGTTAGAACGTTGGTTAACCACCAAATTATAAAATCCTTTTCGATAACGGCCGTCCATTGGAAAATTTTCCCACGACACGTGTTTTGGGTGAGGATTGCGTGTATGCTGTTTCAGCCATGGCGTCGTAGGTGTAAAGTCAATAGAGTGTCCTCTGTCGGGGATAAGCTCTATTCGATGGATAAAACTCCGGGGGTATTGTGCCGCAAATCTGCCAAAAATCTCTTGCGCATATTGCGTAAGAATGTTTCGCCCAAATCCTCTATCGTTGGCTCCTGTAAGTAGAGAGAACGCTATATTGCGAAAATTTTCGACAGGGGCATTCCTCAATGGTTCTCCTGAAGCCATTGGCCCTGCTGCCGCCAAATAATCCGCATAAAACGCTGCTAATCGCTGGCTTCCGTATCCACCTTCCGAAATACCAAAAAAGTAAATCCGATTAGGGTCAATCTCATCGCTAATCATTGCGAGTCGTAACAATCTTTCCCATGCAAATTGCTTGGATTGCTGATACCAACGATACCACCGGCCTATATTTGGTATTTGCGGTACGAAATAAATTGAAGGAGCATCGTCAAATGTTTGGGCAAACCGAAGTCCGTTTGCCCATTCACGGTCTCGATCTCCCGACCCATGCAGATAAAGAAACAAAGGAAAACCACTCGCAGGTTTTTTGCCCTTGCTACCCCAAAAAAAGTTCATAATGGCATTTGGTTCAAGGTGTTCAGGCAGATGCCATTTGCCGGTATTAGCTTCTTTGATGGGAGTTGTCGCTATCAACCTTTCCTCATCGAAATTTTGGTTAGCTCGTTTCCATGCTTCCCAAACCATAGCTTGTTTTTGTGCAATGTCTCGCACCCGGATTCTATACGAACGACCGGCGTAAACCGTTTCTTTACCAGACAGGTAGTCAATGAAAAATTGTTCTATCTCAGCGATCGTTTCGACAGAACGATTTTCTGTTCTGTTAATACCAAATGCGAATATTAGTAATGTCAAGCAAATTAAAAGATATTTTTTCATAATAAATTCCCAAACAATGGACAAAATAAATATTTTTGATACCGAAAGCAGCGCTGTTTTGCATTTTTTTCGGGGCAAAGTTACGATTTTTTTTTGAATTGATCATTTTTTTTTGAATAATGTTGGTTTTGCAACAATTTTAGGAGATCCATTATCCTGCCAAAATTTTATAATTTCTACACTTAGTTCGTCAAGAAAAATAAGATCGCTTGAAATAACAAAAAGGGGCACTATGCACGTACCCCCTTAACAAGTTATTAACCTTGATCAAGATGAAAAAAATAACGGAGTGCATATCCGTAGATATTCTTGTGTTTTGCTAAAAGCTCGGCACTCCACTTTGCCTTGAAAATATCTCTCTGCTAAATTCATAAAGTTCCGCACTTCTGATGCCTTCGGCAATAATTACGCCATCGGGTCCGATAAGCCATGTTGCGGGAATAGCGTTTATGCCGTACATTTGTGCGATAGGTGATCTTGTGCCTCCTATCAAATCCGAGGCGTTGTGCCAAATCATGCCGTCTTGTGCGATGGCGTTCTTCCACGCTTCCTCGTTGTTGTCCAACGAGAATGAAAATATCACAAGTCCTTTGTTGCGAAAGGTATCATAAAGTCTTCTCGTTTCAGGATTTTTAGCACGACAAGGGCCGCACCACGAAGCCCAGAAATCAAGCACCACATAACTTCCTCTGAAGTCGGATAGGGAAATTTCTACCCCTTCGGGTGTGTGAGCTGTGAAATCGGGGGCTACAGCACCTCTCTCTACTCTGCGGAGAATATTGGCACGTTCCAACATCGCAATATAGTACGGATTCGTTCGCATTTGCGGTGCAAAGAGCGACAATACCGAATCTATTTGTGTCGAGTTAAGCATAGGGAGTGGTATCTGAGCTAAGTGTAGAGCCACTATTGAGCGAGGGCCGTTAAGGATGAGCGAATCGCGATAAGCTCCTATTTTTTTGTTAACCTCTTCCAGCTGCCGACGAAGATTGTTTTCCTCTTCCGTATTTCCGCTTTCTCTCGCTCTGCGAATAGCTACATTCAGTGCATTGCGATTTTCGTTCACTTTGACGCTGAACTCTCTATAATACCTCCACATATCGTTTTCAGGAGTTCCACTCACTCTTGAAAAAAAGATGTTACTCACTTCGCCTTCTATCACAACGTTGCCTCTTTCAGCAAAAAAGCCTACACGGGCCCTTTCGCCTTCGAATCCAATCTCGTACATTCGACCAAAATACTGTCTCAGAAGCACAAACCTGAAATAACCATTTTCTATAACAGTTGTGACAACTGTGTCTCTGCTAAACTCTCCGGTTCTTTTTGTAACAAAAACCTGTGTGCCGTCGTTGAGTCCCTCAATCGAACCTGTTACCACGCATTCATTTGCACTGCACGACAACATAAAGGGAGTTAAGGCGAAGGTGATTAACTTCAGAATTTTCTTGCTTAATTTTTTCATGATTTTATACTGCGCTATTAATTTTATTTTAAATTATTTATGATTTTTTTTAGTTTACTGCGTTTGACATAAACAATATAGCTGATACATTAGTGCTGCACCATTACAATTTGTGAGTATACAGTTTTTCCATTGTGCATCACACTGACAACATACGTGCCGTCTTGCAATGCCGATACATCCACATCAAAGTTGTCCTCAAGGCTTGCAATAACTTGCCTAAGCACTTTTCTGCCTCGCATGTCGAACACCACCACTTCGCCTGCTATCTGAGTTTGGTTTCTTGTGAGAGAGGCAAAATGTTGCGATGCATCAATTCGAAAATACAGTGTAGAATAAACGGGGTTGGGATAGACGATGTAATTCCAATCTACAAACTCATATGCCCTATGGCTGCACATTTCAATAAACTTTTCAAAAAACTGACCGCACTGTGTTATGACGTAAAGCCATGCCGTTGCTCCTGGAAATGTAGATATTACCACTGCATGATCGGTGCTTTGCTGGACAATTTGAAAAGTACCGAATGGACTGACGAAGTAAAAATCCCAAAACTGAGCCTGGAAGCCGCCACTTAATGTGTAAACTCCGATATTGCAAATCATGTCGGGACCATCGATTGGCGTGGCTTGCGGCGAACAGGATTGGATAGACTTGGTCATCGTTACTCCATTAACTACAGCCGTAATTGTACCTGCTCGATTATATCCGGTAGTACTGACGGTTGCTAAATGTGAAGAATTAGTGCCTGTGGGCATGGAAATGCTGAATCCATTGGAAACACTCCATGTGGCAGAGTGTCTTGTGCTAATTTGATAGGTGCCTGCCAGACAAATAGTTGCTGCGCCTGTGATAAAGGGTGTGGGGCAGGTACTAATAATCTTTGTAAATCCGAGTATTCCGCTTGTTGTATTTGCCATAAGATGAAGTTTTCTCGGTTGTCCGTCAAGGGCAGCAAGAGCTGTTGGCGTGACCCTTGCGGATGTGTTAGAGATAATGCTAACCGAAAAATTATTGTCAATAACATCGCCTAACATTACAAAACCATCGAAAACAAAGACGGTAGAGTCTACTGTTTGATAAACACCACCATCAAGACAAATAACATCGGGACCAGTAATGGTAGCAGTTGGATGGTCACACACCCGAATATATCTGCTAACGTTTCGCCCATCCGGTAGCGTTGCTGTAAGCCTTCCGGTTGAACGCATAGGGGCTGCCAATACCTTCACGTGGGTGTGACAAATCCCTGCAGTAGGTCCGTCCACAACACTGAAAGCTAAAGGCGAGTGCTGCGATTCCACGCTCCACATAGCCTCCTCTCCGGTACTTAGCGTGAAAGTGGATGAGGTGCAAAAAACATCAGTACCAAGAATAGTAGGAAAACACGCCTGAATTTCTCTTTCTATAGGTACACCATTCACAATAGCTGTGAGGGTTCCGGTTTGACCATTGAAACTTGTTACCCTAACTCTTGCCTCAGTGGCGTTGGAAGAAACTATAGTGAATGTATTGTCCGGAGTTACACTCCAGCCATCAGGCGTTGTTGTTCCGCTACGTAGCGTAAAAGAAGAAAAGAGGTCTTTCGTACAGACAACATCGGAGCCGAAAATATAAACGCTACAAGCCTGAATTTCATGCGTTATAGGCACGCCTTTGACTATTGCTGTGAGGGTTCCGATTTCGCCGGCAAGTGCAGATGTGGCAACTGTTGCTGATATTGCTGTTGTGTTGGTAATTGTAAAGGGGCCGGTTACGCTCCATGAAGCCGCTTGGAGGTTTGGGTTGCTTAATGTGTAGGTTGCCGTTCTACAAATGGTGACTGGGCCTGAGATGGTAGGTATAGGAACCCCAACTACTGTGTAGGCTATCCCTATTAGATGCCTGTCAGCAGGTATCCACTTATCAATAGTTTGCCATAAAATGCTGGACCTTATAAAATAAGCAGCGTATTCAACATCAAATCCTGTCGGTGTGACATTCGTAATTCGTGCCCATGGCAACCCATCGTTAGGACTTGCAGATCTCATAGAATTGCTTTCTCTTTCTCTGAGCCAAATCGTAGGTGTTTCCATAAAAGGGACAGGAAAGGTAACACGTTCCGAAGCCCAATACCAATCTGCAAAGTATGTTGCAGCTGCGACACCATTAGTATTGTTCAAAAGAACAAATCTTTCATTAGAGAAGTCCCGAGTAAGATTTCTCGCACGGGCTTCCCAGTGGAATACCATATTCGGTTCATCTAACAACCTCAAAGCATTGTATGCATTGACAATACCATGCCCAAATTCATTTGTAAAATCCGCTCCACCAGCCCTATCAGCTGTGATTTCCATAATACGCCTCACATCCTCATTCGTTAAATTAAAGCCTCTGTCTAAGCCTTGTGAAATGACTAATCCGGCAACTCCGGCAACAACGGGGGCTGACATAGATGTCCCAGATAGCGGTCTTGTACCTCCTCCTCTTGACGTAGATATAATGTTTGTTCCTGGAGCAGAAATGCTAATATGAGGTCCTGTGCTAGAGCTAGTACTTCTCGTTCTTGCACTCGTTGTATTACCAACAGCCATAACTTCATGAAAAGCGGCAGGAAAATTGACTGGATTCCCTTCTTGATAGCTATTTCCCATAGAAGCTACTACAAGCACATTTCGATTATGTGCGTTTCTAATAGCAGTATGCAGTAAAGGCACCCTCAAAATAATATCGTTAAGGAAAGCCCCTCTTACAGAAAAACCATAGCTAAGATTAATCACTCTTGCTCCATTGTTAACCGCAAAATCTATAGAATTAGCGACATCACTTGGAAATGCTGTTGTAGAAAAATCCCAAGTAAATCTATCTATATCAACAAACGGAAATTCTGCAGATATAGCGCCACTTCTAACCATTTTCAAAGGCATTATGCTGACGTTTTGCATAACACCAGAAATTTGGTTGGTCGCAGTAGGAAATGCGCCTATTATTCCTGCCACATGTGTACCATGATTAGCAAAGCTTAGCGGATGAAAATCAGGCAAATCGTCCATTGGGTCGCTATCATTATCTCCAAAATCCCATCCGGCAATCACTCGGCTTCTATCACCCGGATCAAGATTTGGGTGTCTATAGTCCACACCGCCATCTAAAACTGCAACAATTACATCGCTCCGCCCCCTGTTTATCCCCCAAGCATCCTCCACATTGATACCTTGTGCCCTTGTTAAATGCCACTGGTTAGCAAACGGAAAATTAGCTGATACGTTATAGGCCTCAGTGGCAGGTTTCATTAGAATTCGCTCTTCCAAATAGATTTCCTTGATAGCCTCATAATGTTGTAGCAATGCTATAAGTTCCATTGCGTTATTCCGATTGTTAGACTCTATCAAAAACAACCCCCCGTCCTTGCATTGCATGAATTCGGGTCTTAGTTTACCATCAAGATATCGGCTTGTAAAAACAGCTCTTACAATTTTAGAATGTAACACATTTCGCAATTTATCTGACTTTAATGACTCAATTGCAAGAATAAGGCTCTTGTTGGGTACCATATCAGTATCAAAGTTTATGACAATTCGATAAGGATAGTCGGAAAAATTTTGTTGTAATTGTTTTAGAGATTGTATTACTAGCCCACAAACAACAATTGTAGAAATAATAACAAAGGCGATTTTAGTAAATTTTGTTTTCATAATTTTGGCCTTTTTGATTTGTGAAAATCTGTATTTTTGGCTTATGTTTTACTTTGTTTTCAAAGATACAACTAATGAACTCTTTCCTTGATAAATTTGATTTTTATTATTTCATTCTGGAAAACTTCTATATTCCTTAAACTTGGATTTCCGTTCTGTGGAGTACTTGGAAAAATACACTCAATGGTGTAAATTCCAGGTAGTATCTTTATTGAAAAATAACCATCATCATTATTCTGTACAGTGACTTCTGTTTCTATAATTTTAATTGTAGCGCGTTCATACCAGTATGGCGGTCGCTGTTCCCCCGATATCTCTAATACTATTACATAGCCGTGTATTATAACAGAATCTTCCAGTGAACGATCAAAGGAGCGTTCGATAATAGTCGCATACCCATGATAAACTAGCTTATGGTGGCACGAGGTAAATAGCGTTAGTCCGCAAATAATAATTGCCGAAAGTACTGTGATTTTTAAAATTATTTTCATATTTATGTTGGTTTTAGGTCATTTTTTTGCAAAGATACGAAAAGTATTTAATTTTAGAAAATTTAGGCTGAACAGGTAGAGTCTGCTTTCATAATCGGACTGAGGTGGAATCTCAGCCCAACAAGGAAGATGGATGGATTGGTTCTTTTATGCCAATCCATTCCATAATAATCCAATATATTGTTTGAACTTCCTAAAAAACAACTCACACACTACTTTTCGTCATTGAGCCTCGCCTTACTTATATTTTCTTGTAAGCTATAGCCTTGATTCTCTCAAACCCCTCGTAAACAACCGGCTGAGGATATATAAGTGTTCCATCATGCTCATTAACCTGAAATTGCAGCAATTTACCACTTTGAGTGCCGGAATTGTATATGCCGACAAAAAGTAATCTCGAACAGTTTGGTGTTGCTTGAGCGGGTGGCCAACCGTTGAATTCTTTGAATAGCTGCATAAGAGTGATTTCATAACCGGAGAAAGAAGTACTTATATCGTAAATAAGCGTTGCCGTTGCACTTTCTAATCCAGCCGAGAATATCTGTGTGCTTGTAGCATGGTATCTGGCATTGCCGCGTTGTCCGATTGTAAAGAAACGAGCATCGCTCATTCCTTCGTTCATACTAACATCAATGAGGTTAACAGCTACAAGGTTGTTTGCACCTCCTGGAAACATGTTAAGATTCATCACATAGAGTTGACGTGTAGTTGGGTCGCCTTCCTCCTGCATCATGACGTACCATCTGTTGAGTATGCCGGTTTCAGAAAAGACTACTTCCTTATCTACGTTGTTTGGATTAAAGGCTGATGCTGCAGGTCCGTCAAAATACAAGTTGATCTCAGCACCATTGTTTACCCACATAAATCTTCTCGAGAGCGTACAATAAAAACCTCCAATGGAACCTGTGCCGACACCCACAAAAGGAGCCGGTTGAATATCTCGTCCAAAACTCGCAATTGAGAATGGGGTAAAAAGTGCAGGATCAGATTGAGCCGATACATGCAAGTTTCCATCGTTCATAATCACTATTCTGTTTCCGCCATTCCACATATTTACGGCTTGGAAATTTACAGTCGCCGGAGGTTCTCTAAAAAGGCTATTGTAATCACCCAGTATGGTCATATCGTTGACCGAAAGCTTGTAGCCGCCGGTTTCTCCTTTAACGAATACATAGACAAAGTTCAAACCTGCTCCGGTTCCGTGAAGAATAGCGGCAGGGGCTCCTCCCGTTCTCCTTCCGTTGTTTTCCGAAAACACGTTATGTCTTACAAAATCTTCGGTAAAGCCCGGAATGATAGCATTGATTAATGGATTTGCCACTATACTGACATCACCCGAAGTGCTGCTACCGTGAAACACCATCAGCCCCGGCGAAACTAGGGACTCTACGTTTAGGCTTATACGATGTGATACGATAAGGCCGGTTGTTTGATCGGTAACGTAAAGAGCAAGGTGGTACCTTCGAGAAGGCACGTCGAGCAAGAAGTCGAGGTCTGCGGAAGTCCCTATAACTCTGTTGATGAAATATCCGAGTAGCGGATCGGGCACGCTCAGATCGTCTCTCAACCGCCATTCGAAGGTCAGATTGCCATCACTGCCGTTTTGGGTAACGACGGGATTGAGAACAAGTTGCGAAAGTCTTGGTTGTGAAATAGCCTCAACCAAATTACTGATTTCTATCGGTGGGAGGACTCTGTAGTCGTAGGTACCGGTGTCTCTTAAGCACGATGTTGTTGCTGTAGCCAGAATCAGTGCCAATGTTGCTAAAAATATGTATTTTTTCATGGTTTTCAAATCTTTGTTTTTAAATTATCGAATGCGTAAAATAATGGATATTAACCTGCTCCGCCACCAACGTCATAGATTGGTATGGTTACGAGGTTCCCATTTTCATCCCTCAATGGGTTGCCCGGATTAGCATTATTGTGTTCTGTGAGAGCTCTACGCACTATTGCATTCCAATGCACCCACATAGGAATGTTGTGCGGAGGTGGAGGCGGAAATTCTGTAATTCCGAGGGTAGTCAATATGAATCCGAACTTAACTTGTGAGAAAGAACCCCAAACGGGTGGCCATGTTTCAAAAGCAGCCCAGTTATCGGGTCTGAGAAGCATATCACCCCACACGACGATAGCTCTTTCTCCTCTGATAAATCCAACTTGAAAATTATCATTAGGAACTATCTTGAGTTCCAATCTCACAAAAGTGTCGAGCAGGGCTGCTCTTTTTATTGTGAGCGGAATATCCGCATAGAAAGCGTTAGCCGGAAGTTCAATTACAGCCGGAAGTGAAAAGTTGGCCGCTGTTGCTGTTGTAGAGTCCCAAACCACGCCTATCTCAAATCTTCTAGCCACAGGTGCAGTCGTTCCCATTAGCCGCACACGCAACATCAGGTCAGTTTCAGCCTCTTGTATGGCCGGAAAAGAGAACACCAACGAATCTCTTATACCAATGCCTCCGGCTCCCGGGAGTTCGAAATACACCCCTGGCTTGTCGTCGAACATAGTTAGTTCTTGCTGCTGACACGAAATCAAAAGGGCCGTACAACACGCTATGATCAAATAATTTATTGTTTTCATCGTTTTATTTGTTTTTAATGGTTATTATCTTCCGAACTCTATTTCAGCTTCGGGTCTGGGCATCACGTAAACGGTATTAAGTTGAAGGCCTCCTTCTAACCATCTGTTGAACGGATTAGCTTGGAGATTTCTTCTTTTTGCGTAGAAAAAGAGATGACCTTCTCCCCAAAATTCTTTAAGATATTCTCTCATGAGCTCGGTTTCGAACTGGGCTTCGGTTAGATCTTCAAGCGGAAATAGCGAGAGACCGCGCCGAGCTCTTACCCTATTGAGATACTCTGTTGCTTCTGCTATCTCTCCTCTTGCCGCCAACACCTCAGCTACTATGTAGTACATCTCTGTTCGGCGTATTAGAGGCATTCTTGCTGCAAACTCCGGATTGTAGCCGACCGGCTGCCTAAATTTAGTCATCACACGTTGATTGCCTCCGGGGTTGAAGTTTTCTACACTTGTCAGATATACGACCCTGTAGTCGTTAGCCCCGACATTGCCTTGAGCAGCTTGAAACCAATTGTCGAAATTCCAAGTGGCCATAACCAATGCTCTAAGTGCCGGTGTCGATGGCGAAAGCCAATCAAGATAGATATTTCCCAAGTTGTGTACATTCAGAGCGAATATATGCTCGGTAGAGAATGTGCGATCTACATTCCGTTCATCAGGCGTTGTCAGATTATCTAACAATACCCATGGGAATACCGCATCTGCTGCCGCCATCACATATCGAGCACGTTCCAATGCCCTGTCGTTATCACCTGCCCACAAAGCTGCTCTGGCGTACACTGAATGGATTGCGTAATAGTTCATGCGTAATTCTCTGCCATTTAAGAAAGGATCGGAATGCCTCTTGTTTCTTGCTGTGTAGATTGGGTCTTTTGTCAAATAAACAAGGGCTCTGTTTAAATCGTTTCTCACCAAACTCAGAAATTCATGCCCTGTGGACGATGGGGTTGGTGTTGTGCCTATGACGGTAACGTAAGGCATCGCTATGGAGTCTAAATCAGTAGGATCTCCAAAAATTTTGAACACCTGTAAATGCAGAAAAGCTCTCAAACCTAATGCCTCACCTTTCATGATATAGTAGTTATTACCGGTGAGTATGTTTCCGTTGGTCTCTAAATTTTCGAGTAGAAGATTGGTACGGGCAATCAGGTTATAAAGTCCTAGCCACATTCTATCTATATGTACTCTAACATTGTCATTCATAAGCCGACCGGCAGACACATCCATATAGTAGGTGTTATTTCCCCAAATAAGGTTGTAGTTTCCTACAAGTACTTCGAAAAATCCGAAGGTTAATTCGCGACCAAAAAGTGCCTCTGAGGTCATTCCGATATAGATACCTCTGAGCGCATCTTTAAATCCGGCTTCGCTTTGGAACAATTCATCGGCTTTAATTCTGGTTTTCAGAGGTACATCAAGCCACTTTTCGCACGATGACAAACTCATGCCGAGTGCTATAATTACAGGTATTAGGTATTTTTTCATGTTTTTGGTGTTTTAAAAGTTAACAATTACTGAACCAGAAACCATTCTTGCGAAAGGAAACGATGTTCCTCGCTCTATTCTTACGCTTGACCAGTTCACGACATCATTCATACTTGCTCTAACTTGCAATCTGCTTAATCCCAATCTTTGTACAAAATCAAAGCGATAGAAATCGTACCCCAAACTTACTAGTGCTAAATCTAATGTGTTTAGATCTTGAACAAAGCGCGAGGTAGCCCGAGTTAATGTTTGCCAATCTCCAACGTTTCTGAACTGAACCACATCGCCTGGCTGTTGCCACGTATGTGTGAATGCACGCCTATCTACGTTGCCATTCATTCTCGCATTTTCAACTTTGTCTACCAAAGTTTGATTGTAAATCTGTCCACCAAGCCTATACCTTAAACTGATGGTAGCTGTGAAGCCTCTATATTCAAAATTGAAACCAAAGTTACCTCTTAGCTTTGCCTCTCTATCACCAACCACTTGTTGGTCGGCAACATCCCATACATCAGTCAAAGAACCATCTCTTCTAATAAATATTTCTCTACCGGTGGCAGGGTCAATACCTTTTGATCTAACTGCCCATATCGCAGTCAAGGATTGCCCTTCTTCAAATCTAACGATGGGTCTATTGCCTCCTTGTGCCTCATTGGCCATTTCATCGTTCAGAACTTCCAACGAGTTTGCTATTCTTCTGATGGTGTTCCTATTGTGGGCGCCGTTAACAAATACCGTTGCCGAAATTCTTTCTCGAGGATTTGAAAATATACGATAGGAGATAGCAAATTCAACACCCTGATTGTGTATTTCACCCAAATTGGCTCTGAAAGTTGTAAATCCCATAGAAGGGGGGATCATGATATCCGTTAGCAAGTCGGTAGTTATTGAGTTGTACAAATCTATTCTTATGCTGAGTGCTCGGAAAAGATTTATATCCAGTCCCACGTTGTAGTCCATCTTACGCTGCCATCTCAAGTCAGGGTTTGCGAGTCCTTGCAAATACACACCCAATCCGCCTTGATACGGATTGTTTAGATAGTAGTTAAAAATATACAGTGCTTGAAAAGAGTTAAAGCCTTGGGAACCGGTATACCCCACAGAACCTCTAATTCTAAGTCTCTCGATAGATCGATTTCCTCTCAAAAAGTCCTCGTTGTGTATGTTCCATCCTATTCCTGTCGCCCAAAAATTACCCCAACGGTTGTTTGCACCGAATTGCGAAGATGCACTTCTTCTCAAAGATAAATCTACAAAATAGCGATCATTGTAGGTGTAGTTTATAACGCCAAGTACTCCAATCTCGCGATTGATGTCTTCAAAACCAGTAGGAGAAGCATTTAGTGCAAACGCCCGTGCAAATTTGATATCATCCATTCTATCGCTTGGAAACCCTTCTGCACGGAACAGGTTGTAGTCAATACGGCTTTCTCGAATGTCCCATCGAGCATTTGCAAAAAGAGCATGTCTTCCCCATTGATTAGTGTAGCTCAAGTTAATATCTCCTCCTATTACTGATCGGGTTCCGTAGCCCGCATCAAAAGTTCCGCGACGAAAATAAGCCTCGCTGTCGGGAAGAATATGCATAAATGTGGAGTGTGATGCCGGAAGAAACGTTTCTCTCAAGGAATTTTCTCTCGAGAAATGAAAACGTCCGATTATTCTCAGATTATTGTTAACCTGTAGTTCAAGGTTCGATCGGTTTGCAACACTGAAATAACTTCTAAAAAATCTCGTTGTTGTCAAAGCGTCAAGCATAGGATTGAAGACCGGCGCAGTAAATACAGGACCGTATCCCAACATTCGAAGTAAATTACCGTACTCATCTCTCATTCTCCAGTATGGGTTGAGGTTTACGTATTGCTGAAAATCGCCCCAGGGAGAATCATAACTGGTCGTGTTCATCAATTCAGTGGAATTTCGGAACAGCAGATTGTTGTGACGGTAAATAACGTTCACAGCACCACTTACAATATTTCTGCTTGATCCTCTCATAACGCCCTGTATGTCGTTATAGCCTAAATCTAATCCTATCCGAATTTTGTCATCACCTACTTCGGCATTTAGAGAATGCCTATTGCTAATGGCATTGCGCAAAGGTTGTGCTAGCCAATCTGTATTCACTCCTCTTGCTACTTCTGCCGCATTATGCATATAGAGTTCTCGAAGTCTTATAGCTACAGCTGGAATATCGCTTTCGTAAAGTCCGAGTAATCTTTCTAAAGCCAGTTTTTCTTCTGCATTACACATGTTGAAACTACTGTTGTCGGGCATAGATACGGAAATCGTACCTGTATAACTAATTCTCAACTGTCCCGGAGTCAATCTTAAGGTTTCAATAACCACTACGCCGTTGGCGGCTTTGGCACCGTGGATGGCTTTGGCTGCGGCATCTTTGAGCAATGTTACGCTCTGTATGCGGTTTATATCCATGTCCATAACATATCGGGCATCCACCTCAAAACCGTCCAAAATGAACAGGGGTAAATTTGGGTTTGAAGCAAATTCGTTTCTCACATCTAATAGCGACGATGATCCGCGAATGGTCATATCGGGCATTTGATTGGGGTCGGATCCCATAGCCATGTTGTCCATGATATCCAACGCCGGATCAAGGTTTCTGAGCGATTGAAAAACGTTTTGTGTTCCGCTCCTCTGGAGTTCTTCACGTGAAAAAGATATTGCTGCGCCGGTAAAACTTTCTCCGCGACGGTTGAATAAGCCGGTAATCACGACACTCTCCAATGTTGTGGCTGTTCCGATTAACCTTACGCCCATTCTTCCTCGCACATTAGCAGGAAGCTCAAGTGTTTCGTAGCCCATGAAAGAGAATACGAGGACAGCATCATCCGAAGGAACTGTAATTGTAAAATCTCCGTCAAGTGTAGTTGTTGTGCCAATGGTAGTTCCTTGTAATCTCACTGTAACAAAGGGCAATGCTTCGCCGGTAAGATCGCTGATCACGGTTCCTTGTACCTGTCTTTGCTGAGCAGGAGGAGAAGTGGTCAGCGGTGGTGTATCATCTTTTTGTGATAGTACAATGCTGTTTCCTTGCATTTGAAATTCAAGATTGCTTCCTGCGAGTAAGAGGTTTAGGGTGACCTCTACAGTTCGTTCTGCTTGGGGCAGATTAACAAGCTGCGTTGCATCTAGTTGTTCGCTGAGAAAGCCCAACTGTAAACCAGAGGCTTTTCCCAAGGCGAACAATGCTTCTCTTAAAGGCTCGTTCGTAAAACCGATCGTAACGGTTTGTGTGCGAATGTCACCGCCTGTTTGTGTATAAACTGCGTTTGTCCACGAGAAAACGAGGAAAAAAACACAGCACTTTGTTAACAAATAGGCTTTTGTGTGTAGTTTTGGATCCATTTAAATTACATTTTTGATTTGTTTGTATTTGTCTTGATTATCTAATCACGAACATTTGTCCTTCAACTGTGTATGAGACTTGTTTTAAGGCACAGAGAAATTCCAGAAGGATGTTTATGGTGTTACGACTATCCAACAGGGCATCAATTCTTTGCCATTTCAGCTCTTCATTCTCAACCACGATATTAACACCATATCTCATCGCAAGATCTTGCACAATATCGCCAAAAAGCATATTACGGAAAATCAAGAGATGGGGCTGACGTCCCTCTTCCGGTTTTTGCATGGTTTCTAATTCTTCTGTAGTTTCTGTCTCTATCATTTGTTTTGCGAAAAGGTCGGTTTCAATGCCGTAAATAAACTGCTGGTTCGCTTCCAAGGTAGTGAGCAACTTTGAGCCGTCTTTCACTTTCACTTTCCCATCCACTACGGTTACTGTAATTGACGTTTCGCCGGGCATGGCTCGGACAGTGAAAGCCGTTCCAAGTGCTGTGGTTTGGATTCGTCCGGTGTGAATGATAAATGGCCTTTGGGGATCTGTTGCGACATCAAAAAAAGCCTCTCCTACAAGCGAAATTTCGCGTGTATTTCCGCGAAGAAAATCAGAACTTAAATCTATCTGACTGTCGTCCAACAATAGCACAGTACTGCCGTCGGGCAGCGTAATTCTCGATTGTGTACCCGATGGGGCTAAAACTTCTACGATTTCCGTGTACACGAGGTACCGGTCTGAGGTAATTAAATAGGCGGAAAGCCCCAACAACGGGAGCAATAAAACAGCCGCACAGCGTTGAAAAAATTGCATAAATGACAACCGCTCATTACTCTGTTCTGTTCTGTTCTGTTCTATTTGTTGCTTCACACAGTCGAAAACACGATCATAGTTCATTTCGTCGAAACCTTCCGGATTTTGTTCCCAGCGCCGGTGCATCCATTGAGTAATACGATCATCGTCTCCTTCGTTGCCCAAAAGAAAAAATAATTGATGCAATTCTTTAGTCGACAATTCTGCGTTTTCCGTGCAAAATTTGTCAAGAAGTTTAAATAGTTTTTTTTCGTCATTCATACATAAGTAAAACACACGAACCGACGTTTTCCGTGAAGGGGGAAAAGAAAAAAAACACCCAAAATAGATTTAAGTAATAAAAATCAGGCACTTAAAATAGAGGCAAACGTAATTAGCGGAAGTGTTACAGCCCAAAGTTCTTTACCCAATTGCTTACGAAGGTAGTTTCGTGCGTGGCGGATTTGTGTGTCCACCGTGTTTTCCGAAATGTTGAGTTGTTCAGCAATCTTTTTGTAGGTAAGTTCCTGCTTGTAATGTAGTAGAAAAATTTCTCGTCTGCGTTCGGGGATATCGGCTATCAAAAGGTCTAGGTGCCGTTTCAAATCGTTATCAATCAAGGGTATTTCGCCGTCCTCGCTGACTTTCAGAGTGTCGATCAACTGTTTTTCGAGAAGCAGCCTGTAGGTTTTTTGACGCAGGAGATTGAGGGCACTATTTTTGGCAATTTTAAACACGTAAGCATCAAGCGAAAGTTCATGCTTCATCGTAGCCCTGCTTTCCCAAATTTTCACAAACACAAGTTGCAACAGATCTTCCACATCTTCGTGCGAATGAAGCATGTTGTATAAAAAACCATATATGCGCTTTTTGTAACTTTCAAAAAGTCGCGAAAATGCTTCGTGGCTTCCGTTGCACAACTCTTTTATTATGTGTTTTTCATCGTTCATGGGGATTTTCGCTTACCCATTTTCATGGTAGTTGAAAAGAAGTTGCAAAGATACAAAAAAAAAATGAAAACAGACAGTAAAAAAAAAGATCCCGCCAAATGGCGGGATCTTTTATGCATTTACAAATTCTTTAGAATTCTTTGGATGCCGCATTCAGAGAAGAAGAACGGAAACAAACTTTCTTGATATTCATCTTGTCTTTCAGAAGTTCGTAGAAAATTTCGCAGAAATTTTCACAAGTCGATGGTTTTTTAGTAACGGCAACTCTACTTTCCGGGAACGACCACACAAGATCATGCTTCAATGCTTGTGCAGGAGGTCCGAATCTACCGGTTGTACCTTTCTGCCCCATTTGCTCATAGCCTTGCAGTACTAACTCAAGCAAGGGGTCTCCTTCTTGAAAAATAGTTGCATGGTGAAAATTGTCTACCACTGCCCAAGCTGCTTTTTGTGCTTCTTTGATGGCGTGTGCATATCCGTACTCGCTCAGTTCTCCTTCTATTTCGAGAGTTAATAATCCCGAATGTCCGTGAAGATAGCTTGCTTCGCCCGGATAGTTCATAAATCTGTGCGCATACTGGAATTCCAGTTTTACGATTGATCTGTAATTTGAGTCTTTCATGGTTTTAATGTTTTTAGTGAATAAATAAATGAGGTATATATATTTGATTTACAGGATAAGCATGCATCGCCAGTACTCCCAACCTAAAGTCACGTAGCCGGTCGCAATGAACAAATTGGTTTTGGTCTCTTTGTTTACATTCAAAGTTATTTCTTTCTCAACACCGTTTTCGTCAAGCAGCATTCTAATGTAAACAAAAGTTGTAAATGGTACCGGTGGAGTCCAACACCAATTGGGTATAATATCAAAACCAACCACAGTTATACAAGGTGTTGAATTCAGCCAATCCACAAATGCCTGTATTTTCCGCTCATCGTTCCAATTTTTCGGCAAAGAACTCAAATATCCGTTAATTGTGGGTGCTGTTTTGTAAAAATGTTCGACATTAATATGCGAACAACAGAGTTTCACATCGAAGATTTCGCCATTAATAACTTCCTTCGTACACGCTGAAACCCCTATTGTTAGTACCAGCATGATTGCTATGAGTTTTAGAAGTTGTGTTTTCATAGTGGTTATATTTTGAGAGGTTATAATAGTTCCAACGGTGCAAAGATACAAAAAAAAATGAATAAAACAAAAAAATCCCCGACTTTCGTCGAGGATTTATGAGGTGGCGTCTACCTACTCTTCCACTCTTTAGGAGCAGTACCATTGGCGCAGTCGGTCTTAACTTCTCTGTTCGGAAAGGGAAGAGGTGTACCCCGATGCATTTGACACCGTAATTTCGTTA
>Ga0123352_10004787_pt1 | contig 20090 bp, 10 predicted proteins | sample TergutLab28metaG_FD_89700 | JGI IMG/M metagenome (GOLD analysis project Ga0123352, IMG submission 89700) | Labiotermes labralis P1 segment gut microbial communities from Petit-Saut dam, French Guiana - Lab288 P1 | ecosystem: Host-associated > Arthropoda: Insects > Digestive system > Gut ...
AATATATGTTTATGTTTTTTTTAGTTTGTGTGGTTTTATGGCGGGGAATTTACGCCCATAAAGTGGCCCCGCCTTTTTAATAAAACTTTAATCTTTTTTTCCCCCCCCCCCCCCCGAGTTTTTCGTCTATCTTTCCAAAGATCAGACGTCGTCGATCGATGAAGCTGTGCGAATTGAATTTATTTCTTTTCCTGAATGTCATACACGATCTGCAATATAATTACGGTACTCTAGGACGTAACGAATCTAGTTAGTGCAGTGGTGCTTCAGACATGTAGATACAGACATTTTGTACAGTACCACTTCGTTACACGCCGTTTGTAGCCTAGATATGTTTATTTAACGGATAAACTTACGCTGCTAATGGTTAGGTCTGCCTGTGCCTCCATTTCACGACACTATACCCACTGCTGAGTCAGAAGTTGAAATTGAGTGAGTAGTGTACCTGCTTTGTGTTCGGCAAGTTGTGAGTTCAAATCTCGGCCCGCATACCGACTGAAGTTTCTCGTCGTTTTCCACTGTCCCTCCAAGCAAATTTCGGGATATTGCCTCTAGTTAGGCTACAACCGCTGGCTTTTCCACATCCATTCCAATTTGTTACTTATTCTCCCAACTATGCATGATTTAGGTTACACAATCTGAGCTATGAAACCGACTGCTGATAGTACGTGTTTGTTGTACGCAGCTAATGAAGGATGTCTTAAATTGGGCGTAGCATATGACACTGTATTTTTCCCGCCATTGGCCTAGCTTATATGGTCTGACAACATTCACATACACACAATTTACAATGGCTGATCCCCTACCGGTATTTCAACTCAGTATCTGAATTGTAGAAGCCGATCCCGTTTGCCTTGCCACCGCTCGATTTTTGGAATTGCCGGTTTGAATCTCATAGAGGGCATGGATGTTTGTCTGTTGTGTTTGTTATGTAGGTAGCGGCCTCTGCGACGAGCTGATCACTTGTTCAGGGTCCTTGCTGGTGTGTTTGATCTAGAAACCTCAACATGAGGCGGCCTAGGGCAGATTTGGGCTGTTGCGCCACAGGAAATCATCTAATCTGTATAAGTGAATACGTTGTGACATCCTGCTCGTTTCTCAGCCTCAGTACCACATGAAGGCTTATGTGGCAAGTAAAAACGTTGTCCCGCACATTCATGCTGTGGTTACTACAGTCATGTTGCATTTTATGATGCCCTGCGTCCCCGTTCATTGCTGTCCTCTTCAGAATGGCATTGATCTACAGTTACCTCTTTACCGACCGGGTCACCAGTTTTATGTTTTGCTTTCGAGTTCTGTTTAGCTAACACGTGTTCCGGTTGTGCTGCGACAGATTGAGCTTACTGTCTCACAGTATAAGACTCAAATTAAGATTTTGCAACCGCGCTACCTTCTTCAGCTGACACCGGGGCTTCCTACGTCGTACGTAGGGAGACAGATTTTGGGCTTGAATGGTGAGAATCTGCCTATTTGCCACAATAAACAACCGTTTGCACTTATTGTGTAGGTGGAACACTGTTTGTGCTCCTTTCGTATATTCAGTAGTAGGCTGTACGTGTACTTCTAATACACGCTGCCGGTGTTCGGTATGGGTGTGAAACTTGGTCTGGCACTTGAGAGAACAGCGTAGACTGGGGAGAATATGTGAACTTGTGATGTAAGATCACAATTCAGGAAATTATATACGGTAATGAAGAACTACGTAACACGTTTTTGTGTAAATATTGTTAGGATGATTAGATTATATAGGCTGATTTGGGTTACATTGTAACGTACATGGGAAGGATGAGTGACAGAAGACGCCACTTGAGGAGACTTGTCCTGTATTGGTGGATAGAACAGCCCACTTGTGAAACGGATCGTAAATGAATGATATGTGAAGCGGTGAATTAAATTGAAATGGCCCACGGTAGGGCTCAGTGGTGATGTTTTGTGAGCACGCTGATATTGTTAGAGACTTAATATCATACCCAAAATTGGACCTCATTTATCTAGGAAGTGTGTCATTCCCGTTGTGTGTGTGAAAATTGGAAAGGGTATGTAGTCAAACACAACTATGTCAATTAAGGTGTATTTAATGGCTATACTAGACAACTACATGTTTCGGCCTTTACTGGCAATTTTCAGGTTCTCTTTCTCTTGAAGACAATCCGAAGATGGCCAGTAAAGGCCGAAACATGTAGTTGTCTAGTATAGGCATTATATACACCTTAATTGACATAGTTGTATTTGACTACATACCCTTTCCAATGGACCTCATTTAGATAGGCTGGGTCTTCCCAGCATTGCTTTTGAAACTCAACTTGGGTGGCGCTTGTGCATTTGGCTGCCGTGGAATGTCAGAATGTTTTCTCCTTGACGTTTTTACGGTCTGTTTGTTTTCAAAATCTTGGAAATTAAAAGTGTCTTGTTTGATGAAACGCGTCACACAGTTATAACCAATAACATCGTACAGTAAACAGAGTCCACTTATGATTCAAATGGAAAAATTGACGTTTCCATCTCTAGCTATAATTTCAATATACATTGTTTTTATAAAGTATAATTTTTATACCAGTATGCTATAACCCAGTGTTTTTCAACCTTTGTGAGACCGCGGCCCGATAAATTCTTTTTTCATAAGACGAGGGCCCGGTCCCAACAGATTTACTCGTCCGTACCTTTCCAATTTTTTTTAAGTTCATACATTTAACTAACACAAGTATTAATAATTAATTATGGCATAATCATAAAGAGTATTAGTACAATTATGTGTACGGTGTGGCATGTTGATAAATATAAAATTACAATTAAATTAGTTATAAATTCCAGGAGAATCTCTCGCGGCCCGGTATAATTGATGCCAGGGCCCGGTACCGGGCCGCGGCCCGGCGGTTGAGAAACACTCTTTTAGCCCTTGAGATATAACATGAATCACAGTGTTTCAGAGTATGCGCGACTTAAACTTTAAAAATTCTTGCAAGGTGTCTCGATAGAACAAGCGGTTCCTCTATTTAGAACAACTTCCGTCGGCAAAGGGCGAGGCTGCCATACGGACCGACGCATGGGCGCACCTCGACTGCTTCATTACGACATATTGTCAAGGCAGTTACTGCCTTCTCGGTTCGTGTCCTTAACCGTTCAGAATGCGTGCTCGTTGTGTGAATAGCGTGCTGCCCAGTAGCCCACACGATGCTTGTGCGTATTGGAGCCTTTGACTACTACATATGCCACCCCAAGTTTCCAGGCAAATCTTCAACTCTAGCCCAGAATTTAGAAGCCATTTAGTATCGATCTAACTGGTATTAGCATTAGCCGGTTTCGTTTGCTGTGTTTGTTTGAATAGAAGAGCTTTGTCATGACCTTTTATCTCTTGTTTTGGAATTCGTTTCCTCTCTTCCAACAGGAGATAAACCGGTATGAAATCCAATAAAATGCTTAAACAGCAATTTTGTTGCTGTTGTTGAAGTGCTTTATGGAGGCTGCCCTCTGATCGCAATTCCAGAGATTCTTTTTCATTCGATATTATTCACGCATGCTCTGTATCGTTTTATAATGTGTGTATGGAATGCTGTTGGACATGCAGTTCATACGCTCGATTTTTTACGTTATTGCGTTCAGATGTTCACTGCATCGGAAGCCCTACATAAATAGGTTTAATCCTTCTGCCTTGCTTCCTGTACGGTTTTATGATGATTTGTAAAAAGAATATACAGTATGTATATATAGGTTCATAATCATATATACGCGGGCCGTCAGCATCACATTGTCGTTCGGTTCCTTTCAGAAAGGAAAAATTTAAGCATAATGAAAATTAATGTTGCGGTCTTCTGGGATATGACGACGTGTAGTTTCATCGAGTTGCCTTGTATTTGGAATGTTCCTGGTTCCATTATCGGTCAGAAAGTGTGTATTGCTGTTTTTACTTTAGATGCCGGACTTCTGGCTAGAAGTCAGTACTCGGAAGGTCCTGCGACCGGCCACCTCGACACAGGTTTTTCTTGGTTTCCCGGTGCCTAAAAGCAAATGCTGAGATGGCTCCCAAGATTCCAAGTTGCCACTACATGCTTCTCATGTAGCCCTCCCGACTTAAATTTAGTAGTAACCAATTTCTTGTTTTGTTTACACGTAAAATAACCACTGCCACCGGGTAACAACCCAATTGCAGTAAATATTATTATTATTATTATTATTATTATAGTTAACTAAGGTCGTGGTGGATTCTCTCAGACCTTTCAAGCAAATATCAGTATGGCACCTGAAATTGGGCTACGGCCTGTTGTAATTAATTGTTCACTGATCATCTTATCATTGATGATGAGTAATCTGAGTTCCTAAAATGCCGAAAATGAATAAAAGTTTCTGTCTGTATTTTTGCCATTTTTATTTACAGTATAGGGTATGAGACATTTAATGTCTAAAGGAATGGATAATATCCTACAGGGTTGGTGTGATGTGGTGGGCCGGGTAGCGTAGTCGGTATAGCGAATGGCTACGGGCTGGGCGGTCCGGGGATCGAATCCCGGTGGGGGTGAGATTTTCCGCACCTGTCCAGACCTGCCCTGGGGTCCATCCAGCCTCTTGTACAATAGGTACCGGGTCTTTCCCAGGGGTAAAGAGCAGCCGTACGGCCTGTACAGAGCCTCAGTGCCTGTACAAGGGTGCACTTTACCTTTTTTTTAACCTCGTATAATGTTACCTTCTACCCAGGATAATACAGAGAAACATTTGGTGCCAGATTCAAACCCACGACTTCAGTGCTCGTTGTCCCCGACTTCACAGTCATTTATTATATGACGATTGTGCTTTCCAGGACGACCACCGCGCGTTCCGGCGTCAGCTGGAAGACAAGCGACCTGTCGTGGAGAACAATCTGCTGAGCGGACGGCAGTACATCGCTAACGAGCCTCCACTGTCGGACACCAGCGATAGTGAAGGTAGGACACGCTTCTCACGTTTACTTCATTTATTAGATATTTGTATTCATGAGAACGAGGTGCGTTCGTAACAAGAATATTCAGGTCTTCTGGGATATTAACGCCGTATCCACTGGTAAAGTTGCTGGCGTTTTAGACGGGTGTAATACCTTCGTTTTTAGTGTGAAGCACTCCAAGTCCAGTTCCCTTGGACTGCCTGACATAAAAATGAATACAGTACGAAACGTCGGTAATTATTTGGCAGTCGCCACGGTTTACCTTCCTAGAAGACTTGATTCATCAACATTGCTATTTTCACGAGTTGGTAAGCGACACTAGCAGTTGCAATTCTCGGTAGTGTTGCCATGCCCGATATTGTGACGTAAAGTGACTTCATGTTTCCATTATGACGGACCCGTGTGCAAAGAACAGTGTAAACTGTCAATTATCAGCGTTGGCATTCCTGTTAAAGAATTTTTTCTGAGAAGGTTGTGAAAACAAGAGAGACAGCCATCAATCCCGAATCATAAGCTTTCTAAAAATGTCTGTCTCGAAAAGGTCCGTTAGGTAATTCAGTAGATCATCTTGTCATTGACAGACATTACCGGATTAATATGTATGATAATGATATTAAATCATGTGCAGTAACTGTTCTCTCCTGCATAAAATCGTAGCGAAAGTGCATTTGTTTTCGTCGTGTGGGGTGGCTTTGAGCTGTTTTAAGCTCCGTGATCTGCACAAAATGTCCTCAATTCATCACCCTGCTATTCTGATATTTATATCCGATGGGAGGGCCAGATGTTCAGACTTGAGCCGGCATTCAAGAATATAGATCGCACGGGGCAGTAAATCATGGCCTCCAGTTCTCCTGGGAAGGCTCCATCTTGCGCTGACTGGTGTTCGTTAATTTGGGAAGGGAGGACTTCCCCGTCCCTTCTTGTGTAGTGTATTTCATCCCTGGAGGCCAGTTGCCGATACACGTTAACGGAGTCTTTTACATATGGCATCCCACACCCGCCGCTGTATGTTTTCTTCAGACTGTAATGTCGTCCATCATTTCAGCAATGAAGCGTGCGTTACCGCCTTGGCCTGCGTGGGTGTCTGTCGGTTTTTTGCTGAAGAACTGATTAATTGATGTTGTGGTATGTTGATTGGATGGAAATGGCTGAGAAAAGAGTCCACTGGCTTATTCTTGTAAACACAGTGGTGGACCTGCAGGTTGCGTAAAAGACAGAAAGTATCGCGTGTGTCCGTGCTACTGTTGACTTCTTGAGAATGGTTCTGCCTGATGGGTTTGATTGGTTGTATGACGTATTGATGCCACATTCCGACTACATTAATAAACTAAATTTAGACTATGTAGTGTTGACCCACGTCCTTTTTTTTTTCACTCATAATTTATAGTCATGTTTATTTTCTGCCTTCATCCAAAATTCCATAACCCCTACTCTATAATTTGTTACATATGTGTGAATCAGGAAAGTCAAGTGCAAATTTCGCTCGATTGCCACGTTGTGCTTTCTACAACAGAATATTACCTGAACAACATATGCGTATATTTCGGTTATCTGTTCCATGTATAGTTTCAGGATCCTTGAATTATGTGGCGCTAGTGTCGCTTCCCCTCGCTACTTCGTAATCCGCAATGTTTTATTACTGATCGTAGGAAATAGTGACCTACGCCTAGAGTGAAGCGCCGCTAATGTTATGGCGGTCATCCCACTCCCTACAGACGCTTACCCCACCTGTCCACTTCATTACCAACTCTTCAACTGCTCGTCAGCCCTAGTGCCATCTACGTCTAAGTCTGTATATGACGTCCTCCCTTGAGGTAGCCTATTCGGACCAAAACTGTCCGCGTTCCTTATTTCGGCCATCTACAGTACATATTATACAGTCTTCACGTAGTGATCTGTTATGCCGTCTCCGTGATACAGACATTTACGTCGCTGTTATTCTTGTACAGCTTCCAGGGTTCCCCCAGGTCACAGCGTGTCTTTGGTTTTGAATTTTACTTCTCCGTTACTGTCAGAAATTAACTACGACAAATGAAATCCCTCAGTGTGTGAGTCCATTAGTTTTGAGATAGGAGGAAAACTGTAAAAGAGATGTGTGGTGCGTCTGTTCCATATTATGAAATTAGATTGTTGTACTCTTGAGGGAGAGCTCGAGCGATTGGGAGGGCAGATTTGTTATATTCCTGCGACTTTCTAGGCAGTGTCCACTTTCTGCTACTTCTACGCTGATGGTCGTATCACCAGTACGTTTAGGGGCGTGAGGAGTGGAGTAGAGAGGGGAAGACTATCCATGTGTAGGCAGAAAGGGAACGATCTACATGCGCTTATATGGAAACGTGACATTCGAGAGAAAAGCATTTGAATAGTAGATGATTACATATAAATGAGGAAATAGCGTATAAGACCTTACGTAACTGTACCAAGATTACGTAACTGAGAAGCCTAAGAACCTTTTTATATTAAATAAAACGACAGTGAGGAAACCAAAAAAAAAAAGCACACACACACAAAAGGTTGAGGAGAAGGAGAAGAATGGAGGCCTGTTGTAAATACGGACTAGCATATTATAGATTATGTAACATATTGTCAATGATACAAACGTTTTTATGTTATGTAAAACGGCAGTGAGGAAACCAAAAGAAAATTAACACAAAGGATTGAAGGAGAGGAGAAGAATGAAGGTCTGTTGTAAATACGGACTAACATATCATAGATTTTGTAACATATTTTCAATGATACAAATTACAAAGACAAAAATTATGTGTGCTGGATAAGATCTGGTGTTGGCAGCCACATCTCTTGGAAATATGTATTTGAAAATGAACAGATAAATGTTAAATATTATGTCATCAAAGTAACAATAGTGGCCGACATATACTGACAGATAGCAAGTAACTGTACGTGTATGTTCCTTCAGTAAGTTTAATTTCCGTATAGCTGTCATTTATATTTGAAAGTCCTTGTGTTTGATATAACCGCCATCACTAATTTTAAAATACTATATAACAAAAGTTTGTTTAGTCGGTGAGGTAATGTAGTCTAGTAGATGGAGGTATTCTCGTAAACGAAAGTAGTAAACTTCGCCATACGAAACCTCATTTTATGAGGAGGTCATCCGACAGCGATGACCGCATGCTTCGAGAATCCAAAGACTTCGCTGGCTGCCGATCTGCCTTTCAACTTTTCTTCTTCTTGCCATGACGCCGACTAACGTTCCAGAGGCACGGACCACTGCGGTTCCGTCGACAGAACTCTAACCTCGTTGTCTGATGGTAACGCACAGAGCGGGCGTGTACGAAACACCCGCATCGCTCTTCCACCAGACACAGGTTTCTCGGACGGGAACCAAAATTGGTGCTAATCCATGTGAAATGCAACTCCGAGACAGGAGATCTCTAACGCTACACATGGTTTAGTCTATCATCTGTATTTTAACCTACTTATATAACAATGAAACACATACAGAGAATGAATTCTGAATGATAAATACGAGGGAGAGTCAAATGAAACCCTTAAAAGTGCAATAAAAATTCGAAACACAGATCGATTGTCTTTTAAGTTGACAACAATGATCCTTGTGGTTTGAAGAGTGGCCGACAAGTGGCAATACGGTGCAGGTATACAACACGACGGCGTAGTAGTATAATAATGGCGACCCCGCTTGCAACATGCACCAAAGAAGAACAGCGTTCTGTCATCCGTTTTTTAAGTAGTGAAGGGGTGAAACTCATTGAAATTAATCGACGAATGAATGTTCAGTATGGTGATGTATGTCACTACAGCAAGTGTACGAGTGGACTAGGAAGTTCATGAACGGCATTAGTTATGTAACAGACTCTCCTGGACCTGTTCAGGCACACCGAGTAGTGGCACCAGAGGCCATTGCAGCAGTTGAAACCATCGTGAAGGAAAATCGCCACGTAACAGTGAATAAAATAGCCGCACATCTGGATATGTGTCATGGATCAGCACACCGTATCGCCCATAATGTTCTGCAGTTTCATAAAGTGTCTGCAAGTTGGGTGCGACGCCAGCGTACTGCAGAATTGAATGAACGACGTTTTGATGCCTGCCGGGAACTTTTGGAACGCTTTGAAGCAGAAGGTGATGGCTTTCTAGGAAGAATTGTTACGGGAGATGAAACCTGGGTCCACTACCACCAGTCGGAAACCAAGAAAGCGAGCAAGGAATGGCGCCATACCTCCTCACCAGAACCGAAAAAATTCCACACACAACCATCTGCGGGGAAGATTATGCTGACTCTCTTTTGGGATGAAAGAGGGGTAATTTTGGAGCACTACGTGCCCAGGGGGTACACTGTGACCTGTGCAATGTATGCAGATTTCCTTAAGAATCACCTGCGTCCTGCAATCAAGTCCAAACGACGTGGACTTCTGAGTACAGGTGTTTTGCTCCAGCATGACAATGCTGGGCCCCATACTGCCCATTCAACTGTTGCAACAATCCAAGATCTGTCCTTCGAGTGTCTTCCACATCCGCCGTACTCGCTAGACCTCGTCCCCACTGACTTTCATGTCTTTGGACCGCTCAAAGAGGCGATGGGAGGCAAGTCTTTCAGGTCTGACGAAGAGGTGCAGCAGGCGGTGCACGAGTGGCTGCGCTCTCAGCCAAAAGAATTTTTTTTCTAGAGGTATCCATGCACTTCCGAAGCGCTGGAACACTTGTATGGAACACAATGGAGACTACATAGAAAAGTGAAGTCATTGTGTACCTTTTGTGTTCATTAAATTACGAGATAAAAAATGTTTAATGTTTTCATTTGACTCACCCTCGTACTTTAACCTTCGAAGCATAGTGGGTAGTATGTCTACCTCCTGCTTTAACATTTTACACCCTAAAATTCATCCACGCGGTGTATTTGTGTGCTGCTTATGATTCTCACAATAAGCAGGAACTGTTTCCCTAAGTAGCGTTAACCGTCTTTTCGTTTAATGCAGGTAATAGGGTCTTCTTTGAGGGTAGGATCTGAATCTTTAAATATTATTTAGACGTGTTTCAGAGTTCATTTGCGAACTTAGTCCTTGACTAAGTTCTCAGATGTAATGTACATGAAGAACAAAAGATGTATTCTTATTTACAGCGGGAATTCAGTTTGAATTTCCATTCTGAAAACAGATAAACACATGAGACTAGAATTAGGTTTTCTGTAAAAATTATCTTTTCTGTGCTGTGACACTGTATATTTTGGTCGATACCAACCTTCGTGGGGAACGTACACGTATCTGCTGAAATGTACGGCGTCAAACTCAGAATTTTCAAATAACGACACACCGACTATGTCCATGTCAACGGATACAATAGAACCATTCTTGTTATTTTTAGCCAAGCACTGTACAAGGCTCCCTGATGATGGATCCTCTGTGATCCGAAACATGTTGGAGCACTTTTAAATATTTTATAATTTTAATTGTTTCTACATATTGTATATTGTGCATTAGTTGGATAATAAAGTGTTTAAGACACACTCACTGTTAGTGGCAAAACGTCTGCTTAAGCCATTTGTACCTATTTTACCGTAAATCTTTCCACTTATGCAGAAAGGCCACTTATTTTAAACACTAAATGAAAAAGTCCACAACAGCTTCCTTAATGATTGTAGCACAATCGTCTGCGCAACAGCCCGTTACTTGGCGTAACAAACTAAGAACAGATGTGTAAGCTACTAATACAGGCTACACGTATAGAATATTAAATAATATTACCTGATGTAGTCCTAACGTTAACTTAGTTTCTTACTGTCACCTAGTATTTTTTAAGACGCACAATATGACTCACGTAAGATACTCATATGTCAATACATATAATTGTTATACGACGTATGTCTAGGCTGTAAGCCCTTCTCGCAGACTTTTAGACATTTTCATGAAGGTCAGCATTACAGTCTTCTGTGATGTGACGTTGTGTGGCTTGATATTTACTGACCTTGCGGAGGACCCTTCTGCAAAGATCGTCCTGCGACTACGATACTGGATAAAAAGACGGTTGCAGGGTGGAATGATAGAGTCCCGTTCTCGATATGACCGCTGGTCCATTTAAATCGCATTGAAAACAGTATGTACCAGTGTATATATAAACCTATGACAAGTTCATATAGTTCTCATACCTTTTTATTCCCTACATTGTTCCAGTAGTGACGATCCATAAACAGAGACGTAAGCGCTGTTGTTATTAGTACGTTTAATTCCAATACAGCTGTTCACTATTGTCTGGATATCTGCCGGTTCGTCATGCTTGCTTAAGGTGCTGTCAGCAGGAAGAAATACCTGTCAATGCCCTAAACGTTTTAAAAAGTATGTGAAAATTTGCGTAGTTTAGAAGGCAAGAAGTTCTTGCTGTCCTGCCTCGTTCGTATGCAAAATCACTGTGCAGCCTGCCTGTTCTGAAAGACTTTCTGAACAGCTTGCGTTCTCGTGTGTCGTCTAAGGCCAGGTTGCATTTATTGTATGCCTTGTGATACACTGCACTTTCTAGTGTTGTATTTGTTTCCGTCTCTAAAGCACGTACTGAGACCTTAAATAATTTATATCTGCACGCATACCTTGACCAAAACCTCATATTCAGGCCTATAAGGGCAGAGAATAATTCAAGCACACAGAGGCATACAGCGCCACAAAAAATTATTATTTTATGCGGAATTACTCTTAGCGCTTACTTGCGGAAAGTACTTGGGCTACCAATCACTGTAGTGACGACAGAGCCCTCGAAGACGGAGGGTCAGTAACGGGCGCTGTACCATGGCCCGCTCTCCTGCGGAAAATACTTGAACATCGAAGCTACCAACCACTGAATCAAGACGGCAAACTAATTTTTATACACGAACGTATAGTGATTATCCTCCCTGTACTTAGAATATTTTCGTGACAGAAGTTTGAATATTGTAAGGGAAAAGTGACAGTCGGAGCAGAAAAAGCATCAGTTTTGTCCTGATAGTCCCGAACAGTTCATGGTTGTTATAAATTTTCGTAATTAACTACAGTGTGCTTGTGAATTATGTTTACAAGAAGTTACGAGTCGCAAGTTACAGACGGACAATTTAGATATGACAAGAGATTCTATTATGTTCATGTTGGCTAGACGTTTCGAGCAACTAAACGACGTTTCAAAATCTGTCGCTGTGTCATTAAAAATTAATATGACTCACGTTGTGTGCTCATCAAATTCTGGTGTTCCTAAGCTGAGAAGAGACTTGAAACATTAAAAATTAGGACTTCAACAGATATCAGGGAAGAAATCATAAAACGATAGGCAATGTGCATGTAAGTGTAACATAGAGGCGCATCCGCGCAATCACTGTTACAGTGGAAATAAGTAGTGCATAGTCTGAGTGTGTTTCTAACCTTAGTTATCCAGCATACAATCACACGGGCCGTATATTATATTGTCCTCTGTGGCCTGTCTAGCTGTACCATTTTTTTTCACATTAATTTATAAACAGCGAGAATTTCGGGAAAAAAGTTACCGAACATAAGATGAGTGTTTTGATTTTCTCTACAACTTTTGTCTGAAACATTTCTTATTCTAACAAAATTCAACGAGACACTATCATAAACGCACGCAGGTCTTCATGTGAAGTAGCCGTTATTCTTGTCAGAATTTAATGGAACTTGAATTTTTAGACAGATTTTCGAAAAATACTCAAATATCAGTTTTCATGAAAATCCGTTGAGTGGGAGTCGTGTTGTTTCATACGGACGGACGGACGGAGAGACAGGCTTGACGAAGCTGCTAGCGCTTTTCGAAATTTTGGAAACGCGTATAAAACGGGTACACAGACGTGTTTTAAGAACCGTGTTCAATAATATTGTAGCACGTTTTACATAGATGGAAGTATGGATATTATGTTAACTGAGCTAAATTTTCTAGTTGACTTCAGATAAGCCGACATATTCTGAGATCTTACATTTAATTGCTGACAACGCTTATCAAAAAGGCTGTTATGTGACCTTTTCGCGTACTATTGGATTTCCGAAGAGCGATCCTGTGTTAGTGGTCTGTCACAGTTTAGCCGCTGTATTTTTAACCCAGTAATCATTTTTCCCTGAAGTGTGTTAATAATCCCTTCAATATAAAAATTATTGAACACTAACCTCTAATTACACCCTTGTAGTTATACAACTTATCGAACTCTGATGCTGTGCAGGATAGCTGGCTCGATAATCTCCTGGCGCTAGCGAACGCAGTTCCCTAATCTTGCGGTAATGAACCGGTTGTAATCGACTGCCTCTGCTGATGGCTTGCCTTTGTTTTTCTAGTTCTGGGGAGACCATAGAAGATATATTGAGAATCGTAGAACGGTTGTTCAGAACAGGAGAAAGCGTGTATTACAAGAGCGAATGTGAGCTGAGTAAGCTGGTTTCAGTGTTTACGTTGCCTTGTGAACAGTAGCTGCACACATTGCAGTAACTGCTTACCTTACGTTTATCACAAATGGCATGAAGACACATTTCTAGATATTCGAGAGAGCATGGCAGGTTTGACTTATGAGTTTTTTTTCCTCCTTATCTCCCTTTCCTGTAGTTCCACTACGGACACCTTCATATCGTCGTCCTCACCACCACCATTCAAGAGATAAAAAAGATTTACTTTTTACGATGTCCAGCCTCAGCCGTCCAGTAGTATCTCCAGAATGTTTCTACGGTGTCTTGATCAATCGCGTTTTTTTAATAGCAGCTGTAAATATGTTCCTTTCCATTTGGTGGACGTATCGGAACACGTCCATTGTAAGTTCTGGATGTTATACATTAGGAGTTTTGTTTTAGTTCTCTTGTCTTGTCTTAGTTCATTCTTGCAAGAAGTTCATGTCTATTTTCAACGTTCCGTCCATAAATTTTGTTTTAGAAACTGTAATATTTGTTTTATTTCATTTTGGCCTGTATCACTATTGTGGACAGTGGATCCTGATTGGCAGAATTTCGTGAAACATGGACGCGTGTAGCTTAAAACACTGCTTCGTAGATCCTTGGACTGCCATTACTAGAAATACTCTTACTATTCGCGCTAAAACTGCAGCTGTGAAAATACTGATTCTATAATACGGCAAGAAAACACGCGGCGGCACAATTAGTTGAGGCATTCCGCTGGAAGTCGATTCTCGATTGTACCATTGGAATTTTTCATCGACATAATCCTTCCGGCTGCACTGTGGACCTCGGATCGAATCAGCTGGTGCGTAGGGCTAACAGACGTACCACCTTGATGTGATTCATCGTACTGGGACCCTCAAAGCCTGATTGTTTTACCGTTTGTAATATCGCAATACAACTGCTGTCACTACTCTGCTACCGCTGAAACTGAATTGATTCGTTGGCTCAAGTCTCGTGACATTTCATTGCTACATTGCTTCCAAATCCATCGGCCGATATCAATGGTAAATACGTACTTCGTGTAGCCTTGAGTATAGTATAGTTGGGGAATTATGAATTGGAAAAGATATGGAAGGAAGCCGTCAGAGCCAAAGTCGGATATTTTCCGGCGTTCTTGCCTCGAGGGACTACGCAATACCTTCAATCCTGACGAATGACCGATGTTCCTTTTCTTTAAGGTCACTGCGGATTTAGATACACTGTTCACCGGTAGCTCATTGTAGTGAACAGGCTATAGGCTGGCCGATCTAGGGTTCGATTTCCGACACGGTTAAAGGATTTTTCTCTTTTTTGAAAGCGTCGAGACCGGCTCTGGAACTAACCCAGCCTCCTGTTTAGTGGGTACCGGGTTCCTTGCCCGAGAGTGAAGCGGCAAGTTAACCTCTCACCTCCATTTAGTGCCGAGGTTAAGACTTGGTGGGGCTGTGCATCTGATCCTACTCTGTGCTCTCGTGGCGCACAGAGGGAAGATGCATATTGGAGGTAGATAGGTACGTGCCATCACGGAAGACTGTAACCTTCATACGTTGGAACGTGTTTCAGCTCTTATATTAACCCCTTTTGTGTATTTAACCACGTGGAGGAGAATCCTTCTTAGAAAGCTGATAGTTTCTTAACTAATCGAGTAACTATTCTCATTTTATGGATCCTAAATATGTGTTACCACATTCACAAGAAACAGCCATCGTGTCCTGACCTGAGCCAGATAAATCCAATCCCTCTTATTCTTCTCGGTAAGGTCCATTGTATTAACCGATCTGCGGTTGGGTCCTCCAAGATTTCTCTTTCCTGCATTTTTTCACGTATATCGTATGTTTCGCCAACCTTACCCTTCTTGATTTCATTACCCTAATATTCGGCGAGAAGTGAAAATTGTGAAGCTCCCAATTAGGCAGTTTTCTCCAGCCCTCTGTTAGGTCTTCATCCCCTTCCGTAGCCTCACGTACTGTACTCAACTCAACAACTTCAGCCTGTGTTCTTTTGTTTGTTTGGATATTTATTGACGTTTGATATTGTTTCAGCGGGCAGGGAAGTGGAAGGAGACTCACGAGGGTACCGGAGCGCGGAGGAACAGGCTAGGGAACTCACCCGAAGTATCCGCAGGGAGGTGAACAAGCTGTCCGAGAAATGGAACGCCCTTATCGACCGTTCGGACCAATGGCAGCGGAAATTAGACGACAGTCTTGCGGTAAGTGAGTGAACCTTTCGAATCGACACCTGCCGTCACCGACCAAGATACCGTAGATGTAGATTTCTGAAATTCGGTATGATTGTAGCTGTTGGAACGAAAATTGAATATTGTCGTCTTTGTTCTGTGACGTCATGCAGTGTGCTATAAAAGGACCGACGTTTCGGAGAAACGGTTTGTCATCTTCAGAGTTGAAGGCATTCTGTGGCTGCGTAAACACTGAAGGAATTTGTATTTGAGCGTAGTTTTCCTTACGGAGAGGGAATGGTGAGAAAGAAGTTATAAAACCTACTTTCCCATTTTCAAGACAACTGCAGCGAATTCGGTTGAAAGCTGAACCCAAACATGCGGCACCCTGGTGGGGCGCAACATTAATTATAGACCGCCAGGTTGTATCGCGGGACGGTCAGTTCACCTATATTGCTTCATTTTCTTGTGTTCATACAATCGAGTTTCATTTGCAGACGTGACTTGGTGTTCCATGAATATATGTACAGTGCAAGACAGATGCTTTTATTCTGGTGTAATTTCTTCTTTGTTCGTGAATACGTAATACGGTGTAATACAGGGGATTTTTTTTGTGTAGTCTAATAGAAGGAAAAGACTTTACAAGAAAATGTAGCATATATAATCGACGGTTTCCCGCTGTCTCAGTTTCTTTGATATCAGTACACGGACTGGTGAACAACTTTCGAACATGAAGTTCCTTGTATTTGAAGAAGCGACAGAAAACTTGACGTTTTCCGTTCGAAGGAACACTAGATATTATACTAGCGCGATTAAAGCCTCTCCATGAAATATGTAAGACGTTTATCGCAGGAAGGCAGTGTTTCAAAGCCATCTGTATAGGCAATCACAAAATTCCTTCCTTTGAAACTGCACAGACTTTCAGTTGTGCAAAATCTCTAGGAGGCAGGCCGTGCTGCGAGGGTACGGTTTTGTAACTGGTGTTATGGAGCTTTGTGTTACAGGTGAAGTCGATCCTTTGTTAACTTATAGGTGAGCCATGTGTTCACTTGAACCGTCACGATAATACTCATAACAGATAGTGGTTAGCGGATATACCGAATTAATATGAACTGTACGTTAGATGGTATTAAAATTTGTATGGTGTGCTGTTAGTGTGATCTTCTTTTGAAAATCTGAGTTATGAGGATAGTGACTTGGATTTCTTCCAGCAAGGTGTTACAGCAGTCCACACAGCGTGCAGTTCAATGGATGTCATACAGATCGTTTTGTGGGACCGTACGATTTGTCATCGTTTGTTCCTGCTTATTCGCACTATCTAACCCTATGTGTTTGTTATCTCTGGGGAAGTTTGAAAGACGACACATATGAAAGCAATCCACACACACACACACCCAGTCATACTCAAGATTAAGTTAAGTAAATCAGGCTGACAGTGTCGGCACTGTATTCGTGAAACCCCTGATTGTCTATATGATTTTAAGGCTCAGACAGGTTCCGGCCAGGAAGAGCCACTGTGAAGGTGTCACTACAGTCGTAAAAGGGACTGTACGTAAATTCATAAAGCTACATACAATTATGCATACACATTTACGAATTTATGTAAACTTCTTTTTGCGGTTTAGTAACGCCTTGATAATGGTCCTTTAGGGCCGAAGCATGTCGGAACTCTAATATAATACAGACAGTTAGGGGTTTTCCCTAACGTAGTGTATTTGTTTATTTATTTTATAAGGTTCAAGAATAAAGACACGGTTATGTACAACACTGTAAAGTTTTGTTAGACAGGGATTTCGAACAGTGTTCAATAGTGTCGGGGGAGCTGGAGGACGTCATTTCCAACACCTGATGCAACATGCAGTGTTATTTTATGAGTACATAATATCGAACTAACTCCACAGGGCCACGCGGTCGCACAGTTGGTTGAGGCACTGCGCTACAAGCCGGAAGGCCGCGGATTCGATTCCCGATGGTATCATTGGAATTTTTCATTCACATAATCCTTCCGGCCGCACTATGTCCCTGGGGTCGACTCAGCCTCTAATCGAATTGATTGCCAGCAATATTTCCCGGAAAAAAAAAGGCTGCCGGTGCGTAGGGCTGACAACCTTACCACCTTCATGTGCCGATTGTCTTGAAATCTGGGAGCCTCAACCTCCTGGAATCCTTGGGGCCTGTCCAGGGCTGTACAGGGATTGCTTAATATTTAAGTAACTCCATGGAACAGAGTTCTTCGTGAGAAGCTGATAGTTTCTCACATAGTCAAGAAATTCACCTAATTTCTGCAAACCTAAGATCTCCACCGTGTTCAGAAGAGCCCACCACCTGTCCCTTTCCTGAGCACGAGTGTACAATTTAATACAGTTTTTTTTGTGCAGATTGTATGAGCGGGTTTGTAGATTCTCTTATCGGGTTGCGCTCTCGGTTATGTGTGTCTGTGTGTGTGCAGAACCCGTTGTGTAAGTATTGTCACAAAGGCTTGTGTTCTCTAGAGTTTGACATAGCCGCGATATTTGTAGTGGTTGACGTACAGTTGTGAGAGAGAAACATGTGGAATGCATGGAAGAGAAGAGATGCTTAAATTTAAGTATGGAAGTGTGCCCGCGCGAGACCAAGGCTTAGATGGGAGGATATTAAATCGATTTTACAAAAATAGGGTCGGAAGTAATGGACTGGTGGATGCATCTGCTCAATATAGGGACCGGAGGTGGGCTGTTGTGAACGCGGTATTGGAGCGTCGTGTAACATTAAATGTGGGCACTTTCTTGAATAACTGAACAACTTTGTATTCTCAGGTGGGATTCTGCTCCATGATCGTAGTTAGTCATTCAGTCACTTAGTTAACCAGTTAGTCATTTAGGTCTACATAGTGTGTGAATTTTCCTATGAAAATGGAAAAGGTATTCAACAAAATCTAGCAAAGTTTGCTCAAGTACTTGGAATTTTATGCAGCACTTTTAAACTAACTTTGGTCCAGAATTTTTCAAGAATAAAAGTATTTAATGCACTGTATCTCCCTCATTATTGTAATATGGAAGCGAAATTTGGACCCTTAGAAAAAGGATAAAAACGATTGGTAAGAGTCGAGACGGAATTTTTCAGAAGAACGGATGGCTACACCCTTTTTTACCATAAAAGGAATGAAGAAATTTTGGAAGAATTGAAAGTAGAACCAGCCTAACTCGTGACGGATAATGATGATGATGATGATGACGACGATAATATTGACGATGATAAGCGTATGGTGCGTTTGTGTTCTATCTCCATACAGTTTGCAGTGACAACATTGTGGCAGTGCGAAAGTATTCCCTGCCTTCCGTTTGATGGCAATAAGTATGACTAATCTGTATATGGGTGTATATCATACGTAACTGTGTACTGAATATGAAAACTTTTGTTTTATGTGACGACGCTGTCAGTTGGTGAATAAAATGTGACTATGGACAATTGGTGGGATGATACTGGTGGGAAAATAGAAGAACTCGGGAGAAAGCCTCTGCTGGGCTATTTTATACACCACAAATCCCATTTGGATTGGACTGGGTGTAAGTATATGAAACATTGCTTGGAAAATAGCAATTACCGGCTTGTCAGCTATGCGGATCTGAAATTATACCCAGTATTTTGACAAATTTAATGCATACAGCAAGTGTGCTTAAGTAATGATTTTAGACAATACAAATAATAATAATTATTGTTGCATTATTGTAATTGCTGTTATAATAAATATTATTATTGTAACAGCAATAACCACAGTAACAGTTAATGTGTAGCAGGGAAGTAGGCTTCATTAGTTGCATTCATACCTGAAAGTCATCATAGAATTAGTTAACATGATTTTAAACAGATGTGTGTTTTGGGGACAGTTGACGTTGAATATGCACGATACCTGCGTGTTTTAACAGCTTGAACGGATTAGAACATTGGAATCGGTTTTATGCTTTGGTATTATGTCAGGCGAAAATTGTGTGGTAGGCTGGAAATGTGATACTGGAGTGTTTTGTGAAAACTGGATCCGTGGTTCCGTGCTGTTGGTGAGCTTCGAACTCCCGATCGCGGAAACGGAAATCTCGAGCTTCACAGGAAACTTCAGATCAGGGAAGGGGAACATTTCATCTGTTCCTTTTATTCTTTTGCTGGAAATGCATAAATCGTGAGTGCTGCTGTGTGTTCCAGCCCACACATTTCGTGTTCCAAATAATTCAAGGATTCCTGTTATCTCGGTAGAACAGCAGTCTGCTGTATTTGTGCGGCTATGTATTCCTCTGACAGGTTCGCTATTAGGAATGGTTTGAAACAAGGAGACGCTCTATCACCAATGCTTTTTAACTTTGCTTTGGAGTACGCAGTTAGGAGGGTTCAGGTAAACAGGGATGGCTTGAAACTAAATGGTACACATCAGCTGCTGGCTTATGCCGATGATGTTAGTATACTGGGAGGAAGCATACATACTGTAAAGGAAAATGCAGAAGCTTTAGTAGCTGCTACTATGGAGATTGGACTGGAAGTAAGTGCGGATAAAACTAAGTACATGGTCATGTCTCGAGATCAGAATGCAGGACGAATTCACAGTGTGAGGATTGATAATAGTACCTTCGAGAGGGTGGAAGAGTTTAAACATTTGGGAACAACTTTAACA
>Ga0123352_10004789_pt1 | contig 20088 bp, 7 predicted proteins | sample TergutLab28metaG_FD_89700 | JGI IMG/M metagenome (GOLD analysis project Ga0123352, IMG submission 89700) | Labiotermes labralis P1 segment gut microbial communities from Petit-Saut dam, French Guiana - Lab288 P1 | ecosystem: Host-associated > Arthropoda: Insects > Digestive system > Gut ...
GAAAGAAATGAGGGAGAAAAAAAAAAAAAAAAAAAAAAAAATGGAGAAGAGGAAGAAAAAAAAAACCGCCCGGGGGGTGGGGGGGGGGGGGGGGGGGGGGGGTACTGGAAGTAAAAAAAGAGAAAGTAACATTATGTTGTTCCTGAAAAAGGACAGTGAGCATATCAACCATCTGAGAGGGCGGCATCTACAATCCCTCTGGGAGTGAATTAGAGAATTCCACAAATTGCTCAAAACCAGGCCAACCTCTCCATTCATGTTGCTGGAAAGGAGATTCATCTGTCACCTGTCTGATGACCTGGCCTACGCAGATGGACTTTGTGATGAAAATTTCTGTGTTCTGTAGCTGAATGTGATGGTCATTGTTGAATGTGTTGAGCCACTGACAATTTGTCATGATGTCTGAAATGCACATGCCAGCACATGCCTGTGGTGGTCCTTTTACCCAGTGCCAACATTCAGACCAAATATGTCAAATGCAGACCTGGCCACATTCACACGGGATGCAATAAACACCTAGTGTCTTCGGTCCCAGTCCTTCACAAGGCAGTGAACACTGGAGATCTTTCTTGGTGGCAGGGCCAAACTCTGACTTGTGCCTGGGCTCATGCAGCTGTGCATCTAGACTTACAGCTTCAGTCACATATTTCTGCTGCAGTGTAGAGACTGAATTTGGTCAGTGCCCACTACTCGGACTCTGCCACTCCTCCATTACCATACTCACTACATCAGTTATTTTGTTTCTAGCTGAGATTACATTAATGCTACTTTGTACTCTCAATGCCTGTAAAGTCCAGTTCCTGACGTCATGCAAATGTGGCTGCACTATTTTGAAGGATGGGTCCGTGCAAGGCTTGGCTACAACATGCTGTGGCCAGCTCCAAATAAAGTAAGAGCAAGTTGTGTTCCCCATTAAATGCATTTAAACTATGATACACATGTGTAAACTTTAGACAGACTGACCATGAGACAAACATATTGCCCGAGTACCCTCCTGTTTTGCAATCAGCCAAGCTCCCTATAGAATACAGACTTTTCTTCAATCACTGTGACCTAGCTCTGAGTTACGTCTAGTTGTACACAACAAAAAGTTATTAGCAGTGTTGTAGCTATCCCACCCCCTGCCAGTCTGTTAACATTATATCTTGTATCTATCACAGCACAATTGTTTGCTCAACAATATACAGCAGGAAGGCAAATAAGGCAGGTTTCTTACTAGGTTTCATGGTCTTTGCAGGTGGATTAGGACCACCTTGTATATGCTTCTGATTGTACTAATTATCACTGCAAGTGGACCTGAGAAATGCCAAATCACCACGCAGGCTCTCTCCATAACACTAACCCCTGGTCCTGTGTAACAAGGTAAAGAGCATGAGCTGTTGGTGGTTGGATGATGAGATGTCAATGCCTGAAAAGGAAGGTGATTGTTCTCCATCTTCATGGAGAATATTATTCAAGCAGCCCTCAAACCTCTTCAACTCCAACAGTCCATACAGCCACATCATAAAAGTTCACACTGACATAGCAAAGCTAGCAAAGAGGCTTAGAGACTGCTTACTCCAATGCCCTCAAAAACCTGCACACAGAAGTTGGCAGAAACAGCAGACAGCAGTTATCCAACACCCACCCTAACAGTCTACTCTACTGTCCACCACAGTTAAAGTATGTAGCGATGAGGATGTGATGGAATAAGGTCAGGAAGTTACTTCAAAGTGTCAGCCCAGGATTAGGGCTTCCCTGATCAGCGCTCTGGTCAACAGGGACACCACATCAAAGCTGACCACAAAGTCATACAGTCCATCTGGAAGACACTGTTTGCATGAACCCAATATTCTTCATATGGTGTGCCAAATGTCCCATGAGGGGGCCAAGCATACCTGCTAGATGCTTGGACAACTAATAGGTAGGGACTCCAATGTTGCTCAAGATGGAGGCAAAATCCCTCTTTGTGAATATTCTGAGTCTACACAGCCTCATGGGCCTTGAATCTTGTGATGTAGTTGTTGGCAGATCAGTGAGGGCATCTTGAGAAGAAGCATGCTCCTGGTGAACCTTCTGGATCTGCTAGGAGGGCTCCAATCTTCTGATTACATTCAACACTGTTCACCACCAATGTGCCAATGTCCTTTTTCAGCTGGTGGAAGAAGACATCATAATTTGCCAGTAGAGCCAACAGGATTCCCTCTCAGTGCCAGTCAAGACATCTCTCAGTCTGGAGGGGCCTTTGAAAATCCTTAAAATTTCCTGCCACTAAATGTTCCAATTAGCCAATCCCTGGTTACACCATCTATATATATACATATTTACATATCTACCTGTTCTCTGGCATCCTTCTTGGACATTCCAACCTTTGAAGATGGGACCAGTATGCTATCTCAAAATGTCGGAACCAAATACCCCATCACACGACATTATCACAGAAGAACGGATACCTCAGCCACAAACTGAAAAAACCTAACAACTCACATGTGTCACCATGTTGCTGATGTGTTTTGAGTCTAATTCAGCTTCTCTAATGTGTAATAATACTGCCTAGAATAATGCAACAGAAATTTCAAGCCACAAAACAAGTTATAAAGAATGTATCTTGGAATAATTTATGCCACTTAAAGTGACAATACACACAACCTTCTTATAAACACAAAATGTTAATTACACCAATAACCCCTATATGAATAAGCAGGCAGTTTAGAAGATATTTCTCTCATGTGTATGCTATTTTGCACTTAGCAGGCAAACCCAGTATTAGGTAATGCAGAACACTAACATTCACTGGTTTAGATACCAGATCAACATCATCTTCCTAATACTGAGTGTCCACCAACAAACGATATGCTGTAAAAGTTTAATACCTTCAATTCTGAATATCCAAACTGAGGGTTATATCAACAATCACACACATCTCATGGAAACTGCAATACGAATACAGCTTATATGTGGCTTGAATATAATCAGGAGACACTAACCTCTACATCACCATGTTGCAGTGGAGGCACACCATATAAGAAACCTGTCTGATGCTTGTCACTGTATACATAATGGATCCATGAAGGAAGATCTGGTGCATTTAGCAGTGATGGACGATAATAAAACTGATCTGATAACCCTATAAATAAAGACAAATTCCAATGCCACACAGTACAGTTAGTGTAGCATTGGAATACATTAAACCACCTTCATTTTAAGACAATTCATTCCTATTGTGCTTTTTAGCAATTAGAATAATGATAAATCCAGCCAAAACACAACAATTTATTCTATTATTTCTAGCATCTTACCTTGAAAATGTCTGAGGACCTTTAGACACCAACAAGATCAGACATTCCATATTTTCTAAAACATGTTACACAAGTGTGTCTCGTGATAAGAAATTTTATGAGTATGACAACCAAATGAATTAACAGTGGGAAGGAACCATATTCCTAGAAACAGTTAAAAGTTATGAAATATTTATAATCTCTGATACACATAATCTAGAATGTCAATAAAAGAGCATGCCATTTTAAATGTCGTATCTTCAACAAAATTTGAATATGTGAGACCACTGTAAACTTATACAGGCTGTCCCTTGAGGAATTACCTACACTGCTACTGATTTTACATTTTAACATTATTATTTATTTTTCATACTGACATATTCTTGATCGAGTCTTTTTCCGACCACCAAACTAGTTACATAAATTCTATTCCCAAGGCTATTCTTTTAATGTTAGGTATAACCACACAACAATATAATTTGTGAGGTACTGAGATCTCAATTCCATATAAACTTTGTGTGTACATATTACTTATTTATTTATTCATGTGTTCAAGCTGATTAAGGCCTTTTGGGGTGTAACATGTAGCTGAAAATAATACAATAAACACTTGTGTTTTGACTGGATTAATCATAATTCTCAAACCATCTTCAGCAAATTTGAAAAACTGTAATACACATCAAACGGAATATTAGGATTCAATAGGCACTACATACAGAAGTTATTGAACAACAGTGGAAAGCAAGCGCGACAACACATTCACGACATCTGGTACATGGTACAGTGAAAAAGAGGAGCTATAAAAATATGTACTAAACATGGCACAAATAGTGTGCATGAAGCAACACTTAGACCAAGATTAAAAACTAATACAAGAGAGGCAAAGTATGTATAGTGTAACAATGAAGTGAGTTCACAAAACCACCATTGCAGTGGAAAAGAAATAAGTATTACTACTATACTTTTTGACATTATCTTATAAATGGTAAGATTTTCGGAAAAAGGGTTATCAAACATAAAATGTGTGTTTTTATTTTCTCTGCCACTTTTGTCTGAAACATTTCTACGAACAATTCAACGAGAAACGATCATAAATACACATATGTGTTCATGTAAAGTACCTGTTATTCTTGTACGATTTTAATTGAACTTGAATTATGTCGACAGATTTTCGAAAGTATTCAAATAAAATTTCATGAAAACTCGTCCAGTCAGATCCAAGTTGTTCCATTCACAGACAAACAGGCGGACATGAACATGACGAAGCTAGTTGCCGCTTTTCGCAATTTTGCGACTGCGCCTCATAATACATTCCGCAGAAAACGGTGGCAGATGAAACACACACATATTGCAGTATTCACGTCAAATTGACATAATATTAACTCTAATCATTTTAAAGCAATCTAACCTACAAGTAATTGGTTGTAATAATGCATATACAATGCATGAAGCAATCCGTCACACATGCGTCACGATGGTACCGTAACCTTTCGAGGTACAAGGTTAGAGTACGTTTTAAATGACTACCATACAGTTAAATTTATTTAATCGTGCAACATAACACTTAAATATTTACATACATGAAAGTTATACCCTGCAAATTTATACGAATATTATCTATAAAAGTAAAGGTGGTAACTAGGATACAAAAAGGGTTGTATTATTGCAAATGTGCAGGTCTAAAATAACTTCAAACTTTCTCCATACCTTGTAAGGTCCAATTGAACATTCCGGGTTCGATTGGTAATATAAAAACTTTCGTCATGTGTACATTTTCAGCAAATCCAATACTCCTGCACCCAAAAAACAGGATAAAGAAAGACAACATTCCGCAATAAAAATTAAACAATGTTAAGCTCTAGGACAAAGATGGAACATCACAGACCTAAAATCGATGTAGACGGTTATTACTCTACTCGTCCGCAGTACGTCGCCTTTCGACTCACAGATTACTTATTCTTGCTACCCCGAGAGCATTCAAACAGCCTGCCGCGAAATCTCCTTGCTGCACTTTACGTGACAACTTCACTTTTAGTGGTACTTATCACAAGAATACTACCGAATGTACGCCCTCAAGCTCCGCATGATTCAGCACACCATTTACTACCTACACGAATTCAGCGGCCCTTCTTCAATGGTATCCGTGGTTCAGACGTCTGCGCCCAATACATCCGTTTACGTCTCCGTTGACCCATAAAGTTGGGATTGATATTTGAATAAAGGTAGACCAACTTGATGCCACTTATTTTATTATGTCAATTTACTGCTCAACATGTTTCGGATGTGAATACAACCATCTTCAGGAGCTTGCGACTACTTGGTATGTTAATGCATAGGCTGTATTGTGCTGTAATGATAGAGGTTTATGCGTTAATATACTTATCTAGTGGTAAGTGTTATACAAACATACATACATCCATATTCATTCCCCCAATCATTTGGTGAGGTTCTGACTGCAAACAAGCCTGTGCCTAAGTGAGGAAATCAATTTGTCTGTGCCCATACAAACGTGAAAACTTATGTTTTGGTTTCTGTTTGGTCAAAATCACGATTCTTCCTCGCGATGTCAGAAAGATCGTTATATATGCCAAATTGATTTAATTGTAGTGCTTTCACTGTCAGATTTTTCACGAGACGCAATACTACTTGTTATTACACGTCGTCACAAAATCAGAGGTATTTTACTTATTTCTTTTCGAAATATTGACGATATACATTAGATTAGAGATTACGCGAAAACAGACCCCAGCCACACGACAATTTAACTGCCTCACATTTCCGCATATAATGTATGGTACAATATAAATTACAACATGGACTCCTTAAACTACGAGACAAGTAGTAAGTAATCTTTTTTTAGCAGGAGCAATGACATCTCATATAAAGAAACACGGCGGCGGCGTTAATGACCCTTGATTAATATGAAAATTGTCTTAACTGAACTAATTAATATGCAAATTATCTTGTTTGATCTAATTAATACGAAAATTAAATTGATTGAGTGAATTAATTGCAGTTTGTGCCAGCTCGCGTGGTGCTTTGCGATACTGCATGACGTCTTTTTAAATTAAGCCGTCAATTTGAATGGCGCCATTTTTAAATTATTGCTAACCTAAATTAACCATTTACTACATAATATGGCGGACATGCGCTAGACAGCGTGGCGCCTTTTCAAATTGTTGCTAACCTAACTTAGATATTTACTATTTTAGAACATGGCGGACGTGCGCTAGATACCTTGGCGTCATTTTAAATTAAGCCATTTTAAATTGGCGCTAATGTAACATAAACATTGCTATTTTAAAATATGGCGGAAGCGCGCTAGACAGCCTGGCACTTTTTTTATTAAGCTGCCATTTTAAATTGTTACGAAACTAAAGTAAACATTTACTATTTTAGAATATAGTGGGCATGAGTTATACAGCCTGGCGCATTTTTTAATTAAGCGGCCATTCTGAATTGGCGCTAACCTAACTTAATCATTTGTTATTTTAGAATAAGTACGGCGCGCGTTAATTTAATATTTTTAAATTGTACTGCTCAATATGGGGGACGCGCGGCATTTTTTATGTTTACAATATTGCGACCAGCGTTAGTGTTAATTTTTCACTACTTAATATGACGCTAGATTTAAATTTTTACATGTTTAAGATTTTAGGTTCGAACCGCTTTTTAAGGATAGGAAATAGTTTATCGCCTCTAGGTCTTCTTAAACGAGCCCGCCCCTATTTATGTATGTATGTATATATATATTTATTGTAAAAAAGGATAATAAAAAATACGCACTTTTTCTATTTACAAATATATTCAAATTTATTAATAGTCTACATTACAGGTTATTAATATTATATTATATCATTATTACTATTATTATTAAAATTCAATTCCATCTAGACGTACAAATACATACAAAGCAGTTTATTCATTTTATTTCCACTCTTATAAATACATACAATGTATGTGTTTAGTCATCGCGATAAGACTGGTTGAAAAGACGTGTTCTATATTTTAGTTCATTATACAATGCATCTAAATCAATGGCCTTTGTGTTTGGTGGTGTACAAATGCATTTAGATTCTAAATACTTATCTCGCCACTCTACCATTTCGTCTTGCCGTCTTCAGAATTTGATTACTTGTCTGTAAATGCAAATACTTGCATAAATCCATGAGGATTAACAATTTTTTTTAATTAGATACACCTGAGTGACCTCAGACGTGATGCGGATATAGAGTACAGAATACATAGACAGGGTACGACGCAAACCTCGTGTACTTCCCTCTTGGGTATACGTGTCTTATCACAAGAATGAAACACTCTATATCATTTAACACCACTTAACAAGAAGAACTACCAATCATCACTTGCGGTGTTAGGTCATCATTCAGGTAGGTGGAGACGTACTTTGTTTCAACCTATCTACTTCCTTGTTGAGGAAGTAGATACGTTGAAATAGCGCCCAGGCCCACATCTGGAAAACATTACTTATATTCAGGCTAAGGCGGTACTTTGAAATCAGCAGACTAAAAATTTAAAAGTATAACTACTGAGCTAATGAAGAGGTCGACCGAAATGCACAGAAATGTTTAGACGCATTGTGACATGCAGACTTTCAGCTAATGGTGGGCAGAATTACATCAGCGTGTTGAGTCAATCTACCTGAGTAATATCAATAATTTTACGGTCGATAAGACCACTAATAAATTGTGTTTTCTGAGGTCCGAAACAATAGATTGTAACTACAGATGATGTTTCGCGATGTAGCAGAATTTCCAGCTCTGAATACGGTATACAGCCATCTTTCCGATTGCACCCATGGTAAATAGCTTGATTCATTCTAGCCTTAAAAGTTGGTATTTCCTCCCAGCCGTACGGTCTCGTAAAGACATGTGATGAGACCCTGTTACTGTGGGAGTCGACAGCTGCCAAATCCTTCACCACGAGTTCACCATCCCGCTCATCCAAGTAAGTGAAATTAATCACTCAGAAACATTGTTGATAATTGTGAGTGAATGTACCTTTATTTATGACTGCGGCTTGCACAACTGCTGCTACTGCTTTATTTATGACTGCGGCTTGCACAACTGCTGCAACTGCTCCTACTGGCTGCAAGCGAGAAACTCTCCAAACTGAGCGCGGAGCATGCGCATTGCCCTTATGTCCTTGCAGGTGTAGCGAGCAGGTAAAAAAATATTCACGAATGACGTCATGGATAGTCTCTTGGTTCTGTGGAGGGCGTCTTTGCAGCAGTGATAACCGTAAACATTCGTACTTAAACCCTGTAGTATGTGGCGTTTAAATTTTCAAGAAATTAAGTGACACCGAAGGTATGCAATGATTTCGAGATTGTATGGTGGCAGACCGTACGATTCAAAATATTCGGCGTATCCAGAGTCGGAAAAATATAGAACTACCCAATACATATCAGGCATTTGCCGCACGAAAAGGAAAATCTCCACTTATCTATTTCCTTTCTATATTTTTCTCTTAGTTCCCTTTTTCTCTCTACAATGTCAAGCAGAATTCTCTTTAATCTCTTGTAAGCAATAATTTACCCATTTTGCTGTACCTTTTCTTGCAAATTGATTTGTTTAGTCTTCCTCTTAAAAATTTAAAATCAACGTAATCAATGTTTTTGATCCTGATTACTGAAGCTATAAACAAAACTCTCCTCACCAGTTTTTGGATCTACATGCCTTTGCAAACACTGAGCACATATATCTTTCATCATGCACTGCATAGGTGCGTTACCGGATGCTATAATTTTACTCCAAGTTTTAAATGTGGCTTTAAAAGAGTATTTTTAGCACTAGCTACTGCCTCCATCATGCTTGTCGAAGTTGGTGATAATTATTGAGGTTTTTGTAAGCGTGGATATTAAAAGAATTACTGGATAAACCCCATGCACATTCTTTACATGTTTTGTTACCACTTTATTGATTTGAATGGTATTCATTATACTCTAGGTGTTCTGGAATTGTCGATGGGAATTGCAAGGAAGTCAGAGGTATAACGTAAGAATCCCCTACCAAATTTGGTTGATAACATCCTTGTAAACACATACAAGTGCAGGCAGGGAAAAGTTAAAATTATCTCTCACAGCCAGGGTTACTGTGGAAGAACGCAAACAGATGGTTTCTCAATTGTTTCAACTAAACTTTCCTCCCCGTTATTCACTTTGACCGGAATTGGAGATACCATATTCTCGTTAATCTGGAGTGAATTTTGCCCATGTCACGTATTAATAACTCAGTTATTAACTCGTGAGGTGGTACATAACTCTTTAGTAACTCGATTAAAGTAGTAACAAACTGTTCCTTCATGTTAGGCGATTTGTAAAATCGGGTAATATTCGCGATGTAATCATACAGAGAATCTTATTTTTTTACGGGAAACTTGATTTGCATTGAATCTAAACGTAAGGTATTTTATAGCAGGCATTTTTTGTATCCTTTCGGATAATATATCTCCACCAAACAAACCTCGTATTTGTCAGTTTCAAACTCGAAAATAATGGGTAAATTGGTTCTAAAATTAGCTATTGTATTCTGAGGAAAAAATAATTGAAATTATTTGAAAGCAATGTCACGTAAAAGAGTTCGATTATATTTTCGTGTTATCATAAGCGCTAACCTAAGAGTTGAAAGTATCTTCGTATCCTCTTCACTTCACAACATGTAGTTTAATAATGTTTATATTTCGGGTGCGTAATAATTTATCTATTTGGAACTCGGTTTGTGATGGTACAGTTTCGACAAGAAGCATGTTATCGTAAGAATGACATACAATAAGACGAGCTTACAAAGCTGAAAGTTCGTAAAAGGTTGTGGTATGCTCTGAAAAACCTTCACAATCGGATATATGTATGTTAGAAAGATTGTTTATACCCCTTGACAAACTTTAACGTTTTCGTTGTCCTTACAAGATCTCCCACTTTACATTTAACACGTCCTTGGAGAAATTTTAGCCCTTAGACTGATCATCTTCTATCAGACAGAGTAAATGTTTGAGGTGTTTACTTCGCTTGGAGACATTTCTATTGTGGAATGGACAGGGATGTTTTAAATTGTTAAAAGTGTAATTGACGTCTAAATAACGGTATGGGATATTTTTGTGAAATATTTGTACACCGTCGTTTGCAAATTTTTGTAAAAACTCTCAATAAAGTCCCTTTATGTTAGGATTGTGAGTCGTATGAAAATTCAGTCCCCAACCTTTTAGGTATTGTTGGACAATTGTAGTAACAAATTCAATTCCTTTATCCGATCGTATGTTAATTGGTTATCTATTTCGAAATAAATATTTTAAAGCTGCTGTGATTGACGTAGCAGTCTTGTCCTTTAGAGGTACGCTGCAAGTATACCGTGAAAATATGTCCATGACATTTAAGAGGTATTTATATTTATCATTGTATTTCGAGAGGAAATCATATCCGCAAGATCAATTTCCTAGACACCTTCAATAAATATTACAATAGGTCGATTTAGAGGAAGTATTTTACGCATAGGTTGTGCAATGTTTACGTTTTTTTGAACAGCCACTTTTCTTAGTTTTACTAGCCTCTACTAACTTTGCTACTTACGCGAATCCCGCTGGATGTTTAGGATCGTGCTAAACTTGAAGTTGAGACGTTATTGTAACGACTGCCAAGGTATTTGACGTTCGTGGGTGTTAGTAAACAGACACGAAATAAACCAAGTATATTTAAGGCGTTTGTTTGCTCTGATCTTTCCTGTGGTACTACAATTACATATGTGGGATTTTTTAAAGTGACAATCACAGTATAACACATAAAACAATATTTATTGTAGTCTCAAGGTGTACAGTCAGGCGTGGTAAGGTTTGTGTCTTAATTACCGCGATTTAGTTTTTGGTGTCTTGCTGGGTTAACCCAGGCAATTATAGCAGGGAAGATATATGCTACTGATTTTCTCTCCAGCGACGATAGCTGTGGTGTAGAACAGGGATGCTGTGCAGAGAAGAGGCTTTTAGTCGGCAGCAGGTTGCGTAGCGGGAAGGCCTCCAGCCGGATGGCGAGCAACCGGTCTACTCCGTATGTGCCTCTGTGACTTTACTCCTCTATGATTTTCGTGTCAACTTTATTACTCCTTTCTGAAGGGTCGCCGACAAGATTACTCCCTTTTATGTCCGACATGGTTACTCATTTTGAGTTACGACAAGTTTACAAATTTGAAGTTCCACAAGATTACTCCTTGGCGATATGGAGCTAGTATCTCTCTCTCTCGAATTGCCGGGTCTGGCTATTTTTTTAATCGATCTCCCAGAGCTGGTCATTCTTGTTATGTTATCTTCTTGAATTGAGTGCGGTATGTTGCCCCTTCTATACAGGTCACTGCTGGTCAGTCTCCTCTGCCATTGGTTTGTTGTCAGAGCTGGTAGGCGTGGCGTATTGAACTTAATTTCGTTTGCTTGGGCTCGAAGCAAACACGCGGATTGGAACTCGCCGCTGAGCACGAGAGGGAAACACCTTCGTGATTATGGCGGCGAGGACTCCTGTCTGATCTTTAACCGGAATCCCCAACCACCAACCCATGCAATACGCCCGCTATTCCCGATGTCTTGGGCGTCGTACTAACCAAGAACCTCTCAATTCCAGTGTATCTGACTTCGTGCTCTGCACTAAGCTCGGGGCACCTCCCGGTTCTCATTGACACTGCTTGTCGTTTATCCTTTCACCATGCAACGGTTAGCCCTGATATCATGTGCACTTACTGGGCGAACCTCCAAACTCAATTTGAAAGTATAATTCCGTTAGATTCAGAATTGTACAACGAGACGTCAATTTACACGTGCGTTGAGAACTTCTCAAGCGCTGTTCTGAAGGCTCTGACAACTTCTACTCCCAAGTGTCACAAACGTGACGACGCAAGGCTTACGATACCGGCTCGCATTTAGGATGAGGTAGGCCAGAAACCCGGCTGGGAGGCAATGGTAGGTCACCAGGGACCACGCTCTGAGAACCGTTGTCAACCGCCTGCAGAAGTCGGTTACCCGCCGGCTCAAGGAGTGATAAAACGACCATTGAAGCGCGACACTCGAATCCATCTATTCCGAAGACCAATCGCTGTGTAGGAAGACCGAACAGGTGGTGAGAGTTCCTACTCAATATTCCACCACCCATCCCCCCCGTGTCAACCCGCGGGAATCGCTCTCACAGACTCTGAGAGAGCTGAAGTTTTTGCCGACAGTCTGGAGACTCAGTTTCAGCCGATGACCGATCTTTCGTTACCAGCAGTTATTGAGATTGTTCGGGTGACGCTGAGGTTTTACTTCTTGAAACCAAGCTAACCAACAATGACGAGGTTCACGACGCCATCAGGTGTCTCAAATTCAGCAAGGCTCCGTGCCCGACGCTACCCTAACAGTGCCTTGATGAATCTTCCCAAACCTGCGGTTTCCCTAAAAGTCCAGTTGTCCATGAATTTCACCAAGTTATGAAGCACGCTCCTTAAACCTGGGAAGGATTCAGCACTGCTCTTTTCTTATCGACCCATTAGTCTCTTAGACACGATTGGCAAAATAGATACTACTAGCTAGGATCTGACATGTAGTAATCGAACCCGAACTGATGCGAGAGGAGGAGTTTGGGTTCAGACCCAGGCATAGCATGTCCTTGCAGCTGGCCCATTCGTTTGAAGAATAACCAGGAATTTCGGTGAAAAAGGCTCACCGTCGCAGTATTCGTCGACGTGAACATAGCCTTCGATACCGTCTGGATCAATGGCCTTCTCTACAACCTAACGCTCCTAAACTTCCCGTCTTATATAGTCCATAAAAATCACATCAATACATTTGGTGTTGATATTATGAATCTCTGCATGTGATTCATATAAATATTTTTGGTTTTTGTGTAATAGAAGGGAAGAAATTTTAGTTTCTGGAGTAACTGACTACAAGAATATCTATGTCTGCCATTCATAACAACCCTAATTATCCTTTTGGATTTTAAAAATATTAGGGCTGTAAGAATTCATTCATTCATTCGACTGGCATGTGCAGGATGCGACAATTCCTTGCTGTTCTCAGGAGCTTCTTTGAGTCCTCTATGTTATATACCCTTTCCTCCCACCCTTTTCCACACACTAGTCTTTCATCCTCGCTCACTTCCCCTTTACATCTATTTCTTGGTATACTTCTCAGACTCACTGTTTCCAAATAAATATCTAATAATTTTGGGGGAATTCTATTTTCTTCATTCTTTGTACATGCCCAAACCAACGTAATCTATTTAACCCTTATTTGTCTCTGTTATAGTAAGTTTTGTAACCAATGCATAAATTTCTTTATTGGTTAATATTCTCCATTTTCTTTTTCATTGTCATATACTGGGCCTAAAATTCTTCTACACACTTTCCTTTCAAAAATATTTGCTTTCCATCTCTCTTTGTTAGTATCCAGGTTTCTGATGCATATGTTAAAGTTTTGTCTATTAGCGTGTTTTTAAGTTTTCATTTTAGTTTTTTAATCTATTTTTATTCCTAAAAATGTTTGTAGCATTGTAGCATGGAGTATGTTTTGTTAGCATTTTTATTCTTTCTTTTAAATCTATGTGGTGATTGTTATCTACATTAAGTATAACACCTATATATTTAAAATTTTCAGCTCATTCTAAGGTATAATTTTTTATTGTTAATTTTCCTATTTTATTTTATTTTGAATTTTTTTTCCATTCCACTACCATATATTTTGTTTTTCCTAGGTTTATGTGTAGTTCTAACTTTCTGGCAAAGTTTTGTATTTCTACACAAACTTGTCTAATTTCTATTTCGTTTTTTCCAATTAAGACAATGTCACCTGCATATGCTAATACATTCAATTGTTATTTACCAATCTTCATACCTCAAAGAACCATTTTTATACTTTGTACCACTTTTTGCAATGCTGAGTTTAATAATATTGGTGATAGTCAACTTGTTTCAAATCTGTTTTATTTTAAAAAAAGGATGACAGTGTTCCTCTTATTCTAACAGCACTTCTTGTCTTCTGTGCACATGTTAAACACATACTTATTTATTTATTAATTGTTTAGGAATTTTAAATTCTTCCATACATTTATAAGTGGACAAAGGTGATGGAGGAGGTGGATGGAATGAAGCAATATGTTAAAAGTTTTCTGAATAACTGAAATTTTACTGAAGTACAAAATTGTGTAAAGTGTGCATAGTTTGAAATACAACTTCAAGTACTTCATGAATTAAGTTCTGTTCAATTAATTATTCAAATGTTTAAAAAAAAAAGCATGTTCAAGAGGATACCGTTGCAATCTCGATCCAAAATATGGAAGCTGAATGGGAAGCAGATAAGAGTTGGAATGTGATGACAATAAGAGATCCTAAAAGAAGTACAGAAAACAAAACGAAATTACTGGATAATGAGTTAATAAATTCTAAGGAACAAAACCTAGTGAATGCAAATCATTACACAGTTCTAGAAACTAGCAGCAATATGCCTAGAAATGAAAATAGAATTAAGATTTTATACGAGAATAAACCAAGAGCTCTAAATAATGAACAGAAAGAAAATATTAAGTATACTGGACAGGATTGTTCAATTACTAAAGAACCACAAGAATAAATAAATGTGAAAACTAAAGTAGAACTTAACCTCCAAAACCCTAGTTTGACTCATCAGCAATCATTCATAGAGTTAGAAGAAAAGACCTACACCATAGCAAGCATAATTAATGGACAATAGCAAGAGAGGATACAAGCAGGACTATAAAGTAAAGGACATCACTACAGAAAAGAGTGAAGCTAAATAATTAAAAAAAGACTGTAACATCAGCTCATGGAAGATATAAATACTTATAATTTGTGACAGCCATGTTAGAAGCTTATCAAAGGAGGTTTGTAACTGTCATTATCATAACATATCTTTTATTTTCCTTCCGTAAATCCATACAGGATTACAAAAACCATATGGATATGGAAATCATCCATACATTAAAGGTATATCAAATAATACTAGGAAATATGAAATTTGTTTAAAACTATTCCTACATATACATTCATTTTACTCCATAGAAGAATATTTTCAATACAAATCTATCACTAACAGATAATGTGCCATCAAATGTCTTTAATAAGACCATATATTTAATACATACATACATAATTTGTTGCTTTGTAATATCTTGAGTGCTCCAAGGCTCTATGTTGATGTAAAGCACATCATACAAAACAATACAAAGACAATCAACTGAGACAGTCACAAGTCATAGAGGAAGCCTGTCACACATAAAAAAAACTTTACACAAGAATTCACTGATGAACGTTGTGCTAGCTATAACCGTACAACAATGACATAACACATTAAAACATGTTTAGCAATTTAAGAATTATATATAATCCTAGTAATCTCTGCTTATTGTCAACTAAATATCACAACAAAATCTTAACATTTTGTCATCTTAATGTTATTCACATGCATATATTTGCTCTCTGTATTTATTTTGCTGCGATTAGTTTGTTGCCTGTATCTGACTTATTTTTCTGTATGTAACTATAAACATGTCTTCCTATGCTTTTCTCATTATACAGTGATTGGTCCTGTTTGTATTTAGGGTTATTTATGTACTTGATTCAGAATCAATTCCTGCTTGATTCCACACATTTATATATTTTACATAATGTTTTACTTTTGACATGTTCTATAGCCTACTTATTGTTTTTATTGTGGATTTATGGAACGTTAAATAAAACTACAATTACAATTAAAATTACACAGTACACAAGCTCAGTCAACGGCGTTTCACTGCCTACTGACTTGCCCCACGGGAAAGTGTTCACGGATGCGCAGTAAGGTCTCCTCTGACTGGCCGCAAAGTAACATCAGGGCCACGCGACCAGTTCTTGAGATATTCAATATGCCTGGATCCTTTCAGGACAGTCCTCGTATGAGCACACCTTCCCTTACCAAACGTCGGTACCATGATATCCGGTACAACAGCGAAATAACTTACCTCATATCAACAGATAATGGTCAGGTCATTGGCATGCAAAATCGACTTTATGTTGCGTACAATACTGATGGTCCATACAACAACTCTCCACTCGCCAGGTGCCAATAGACAACGATATAATCTGATCGATATGGTTTTGTACTTAAAATCGGCTGAATAAGGAATTTCTCACATCTCACAAGGCCACTATAATGATACAAATTCGCATGGAATTTTCTACTTGTTTCTGTGCAGACGTCCTCCAACAATTCAATCTATTACACTTCCATCGTTACAGAGCAATTAACGAATTCCAACCATGCACGCAAGGTGCAGACGAGGTGTAGGAAACTGTGCCTCATAAAAACAAAACCACGCACCCCCACGCCCACTTACACTCTCAAGCTGACAAACTTCTGCACATCCGTTGTCCTGGCTTGCACGACACGACGAAGTTTAGGTCTGGAAAAGGTTTTTTTACTTTATCGTAAAGACGAAATAAGTTCGTATGAAATAAGAGGGTTTCAAAATATATCATGCGTATGGAATGAAGAGGGTTTGGGTTGGTAGCTCATCTATGATCTGTGGTTAGGGGGAAGAACAGAATCGAAGTAGTTTATAAATTTCTTTGCCCCACCATACGACTGGAAAACATTTCACATGTGATAAATGCGTGTCAATGTTGACTGTGGCTGTTGGGATCGATGTTTGTCAACAAGACGTTACCCGCGCGATGGATAGTGGCCTTATCTGTGGTAAGTACCTTGTCAAGGGGTCAATCATGGTGACTGTATTATCGCTACAAACCAAGTGAATAATTTGGGGACTAGTTTGATGGACGAGTGACACGGGTGATGGGTACTGACCAATGGCTTTCGAAGTGTGGTGGTAGAATTGTGTGGCTCGAACAGACGCCAATCCAATACGTGAAGAGTACGGACAAATCACAGAGTACTATTTAATACCTTCTCACAGATTCACACATGATGGTACAACTGTAATTATATGATGCAGATGATCTGTGATATGATGGTTGCATGTTGAATGCGCTTGCGGTCAGTATCACAGCAGTATGGCGTTGCGAGTGATACGTGTGAGGTGATAGGATGGGAGAAAATGTGTTTTTTTTTTTACCCTGATGTGCCCGATGTTGGTGTGGAGCGAGTTCAGAGAGGTTGATTTAATTTCTTTCGGAATAATAACATTGTAAGTTCAAATACAGCAACGAAATCGGTGTCACTTTTTGGTACGGAATCACTTGAGACATTTTGATAGTTTTCCAGTCCGTTTTTATAAAGCTTAAAAACATGAAGTTTCTTGAGAATTAAAAATTGTGGAGGTCACAGCAGGAGTACTAATTATGTAAACATAATTTCATGTTATGAGTCGAATTACTTTGCTGTAAAAGCTGTAGTGGTATAATATTTTCATGACGTGAAGCATTGTAATTTTCCCTAGGCCCTGTGATTTGTGGTTTACTGAGTAATTTTCCTAATTCTAAGCCCTTGTACGTAAGGCAAAGTGGTTCATGTTCGGTATGGTAACAGTAGGTAGCAGCAAATTCACTATCAGGTTATGTATTTAGATAACTATTAGGATTTTGTAAAACGGTGAATTTCACTTCCCATATTTACTGCCCATTCGTTTATTTGGTTTATTGGCTTCTGTGATGACAACTGAAATAACTGCTGTGACCGAAAGTACACAACACCATGCATTGTATTTTAAGATTAGTATGTAGTCTCAAGACCTTCTCTAGGATGACTTACACTCTGCAAACATGTTGTTTGAAAATAATACAGCCTAACCTAAATAAATGTGATTTAGCTTTGGCATTTCCTGTGGAATATGTCAGTCATACCATGCCACAACCTTCATGAATTGGGCATATCGCACAGGTCATATTGTCGTGATTATTGCAGATGGAATAAGAAAGGGATTATGTGACAGATGAAATCAGTGAAGTTGCATGGGTAAGGCTAAAAATACTATGGATTTTAATAGGAGCCATCCCATTGTATGATTTAATATTCAATAAAATGGTTTCTTATGTCTTAATGCAACTTCAATACATTAGTTTCTTGCCTACATATTTCAGTTTTTACAAATCCATCTTCAGGCCAATGTTAACTATAGGGAGGTACATTCAGTGTGTACATACATTAAGGGATTCCATAGTGTTTACATAAAATCCTAACATTCATGAAACATTTTAAATTTTAAAATGCAAGTTCAAAATTTATAATATGATATATTTTATAAATATTAAGGTTTGGGTGTCCAAACCATCTCTGGAACCCACCCTGCCTCATATTCAGTTTGCACTGAGGATGCTTTGTGGGGGGGGGGGGGGGAAGCCACTGAGCCTTAAAGCTCATCTGTCATCTCCATCTAGAGCTTAAAAATAAAAAAATGCAGCTACTGTCTCCATGTTACCATGGTTTGGTACTTAATTGACCTTTTCCTGGCTGAAAGGGATTAGCTTTTTCCATGGTATGTATTCCATATGGTTGAATGGGAACACATTGTGATGCTACGGATATGTTTCATGTTATGAAGAACAGTACTTTTATTGTTGTGCTAGTATGATATGCTGCTATGGGGTTTAAAGATTTTCAGTTAGCACAACTCTTATTGAATATGTTTGTCTAAAATGCTGCTATGGGATTTCAACATTTTTAGGATGTTTTTAAGCTGAATTGTCCATTACTAAAGCACAGTCTTGCTTTTTAGTGTACCCAAAAGGGTTTAATAATGCAAAAATTTTATAGCTATCTGAAGCATTTGTTCATGCTTTGTTTTGTAAAACACCAAAATGAGACAGAGATATCTAAAGACATTTTAAAACGTGCTTTGCTTGTGTCATTAACCTATTTGTAAAATTCCACATTACCTTTGGCTTGTTACTTTGTCAGTGTTTTGTTGTTCCAGAAATACTTGTTCAGTAATATGATGGTAATATTACATACTGTATGTTCCACTTTTTGCAGTGTATTGTCAGATGGTTTTTCAGTGCATTTAAGTGTGGTAGAGCTTGAAAGAGGGGCTAATACACAATCCTTCATTTCATTGTGGACGTTTGAATTTTTCTCTTCACAGCTTCCTTTTGTGGGGCTTGAAAGGGACTGAAATCTTCTTTGCAAGGCCTAATATTTACTTTGTTGTGTATAAAGTCTGGTTGTTTGGCTGATAGAGATATGTCTATGCACCCTTCTCCATATGTCTATGCACCCTTCTCCATTTTTTATATGGTCCCTATTAAATCCAAGTCTGAAATTTAGGTATACACATTTTTAACAACAGGAGGTGAATAAGTTAAAATATCCAGAATGAAGAGGTCCAGGATTTGGAAAAATTGCTTCTTCCTCTGTTTCCAGGTCTGCTAGCTAGTGGAGAAATTGTTCATCATAACATCAGATTCTTTTTTCTTGTACCCTGTGTGCATTATGGTAGTGTCCTAAACCTGATCTCAATCTATCATGCATATTTACAGAAATTGGTCTGTACTGGAGGTCAGTGTATGTTGCTCAGTGTGTTTTCATTTTATTTATCTTTCCATACTGTGGCTGTTGTGTAACACCACTTGGTATGTCACCCTTTTTGTTTTAGTTTCAGTCTGTTTCAAAATCCTTAACCTTCTTTTTTTTTTTTTTTTTTTTTTGGGGGGGGGGGGGGGGGGGGGGTTTATTTTTTTTGGTAAGATTTTTTTTTGTTAATTTTGCTCCCATTTCTGTTCAAAAAAAACAAAATTAAATCCCCCCCCCACCCCCCCCCCAAAAAAAAAAAAAAAAAAAAAAAGAAGGTTAAGGATTTTGAAACAGACTGAAACTAAAACAAAAAGGGTGACATACCAAGTGGTGTTACACAACA
>Ga0123352_10004790_pt1 | contig 20086 bp, 12 predicted proteins | sample TergutLab28metaG_FD_89700 | JGI IMG/M metagenome (GOLD analysis project Ga0123352, IMG submission 89700) | Labiotermes labralis P1 segment gut microbial communities from Petit-Saut dam, French Guiana - Lab288 P1 | ecosystem: Host-associated > Arthropoda: Insects > Digestive system > Gut ...
CTCTACATGTTTCGAGCACTATGTGCTCATCATCAGGAGGTTAAATTGTATTATACAGCATCTGGTATCATCACACCTGTAGGTGGCCGTCCGGTGCGCAGGCCCACACCTACAGAGAGTGATGATACCAGATGCTGTATAATACAAATTGACCTCCTGATGATGAGCACATAGTGCTCGAAACATGTAGAGTCATATAATAAATCTTATTATAGAACAAGAATTCGTGCATTAAGTTGGTTAATTACCAAGATTATATTCATTCACCAATCACAGCCGCTATACAAATATCATCAATTAACACCGGCCCCTAAATAATCTACTTAAAATGAATTCATGTGATGGCATTCGTGATATCATTGGCGGATGGATAATCTCTGGTGGACAGGGCACAGCATTTTGTGGGTCATCCCAAACTACTGAATCCATATTATAATATAAACAACCAACCAGATGCAACAATAACAGTTTATTAATAATTTCAATCAGCTCAACATGTTTCGGGCGATAATTTTGCCCATCCTCAGGAGCACTAGACTGTGTTTACAGCTTGTGATATAGTGCTCCTGAGGATGGGGGAATTATCGCCCGAAACATGTTGAGCTGATTGAAATTATTAATAAACTGTTATTGTTGCAACTAGTTGGTTGTTTATATTATTGTATCAATGATTCACGTCCACACAACCATAAAAAATGAATCCATATTCTTGTAAATCTAAAGTCACAATGTAATCAGTTAAGAATCTCATTGTTTATTTAATTTAATCTTCGGCAGTGAGAATATTAATGCCTTCTTAATAATACAGGTTACGTATACTTCAATAAATACTAATCACAATTCTACCAATAATGTTATTCTGTTTTTAGTTTCATATACTCTTTTATATTTGGAATCAGTGTGTCAAATGATCACCAAATATATAACCGATTGTCTGGATAATTTAACAGGGAGTCAAATTGGGGGAAAACAGTAGAAAGAAAAATCAATGTTCTGTTCGTAACCATGGAAACTGCAGCGGCGAAGTTTGAACTTTACACACAGAAGGAATTTGACTTTTAGATAGAAAATAATTTAAGTACAATTTTTAAACGCGTTTTCAGAAATTTGCCAGACTCGCTGGTGTTTTCAGTTATTGCATGTTTGAAGCTGCTGTTGTGTCACTAATCGAACTACATTCGGAACGCTGCAAATAGCCCGAAATTACGTTACCTTGCGCGGACAATAACCAAAATTAAACGCACTCATACACTTTTTGGCCTAGATTTAAGGTATAAAATTTAATCGAAATTCGCGTGGTTTAGGCAACGTAAAGCCCGTATTAGCCCGAAAATCCTATGCTCGTCCTTTGCACGGTATAATTAGCAGTCTTGAACCTGTAGATTCAAGACTATCCTCTCTCATCTCGCTACACAAATTCTATTTACACGATCCTTCCCTCTCTTGTAGTATGCAGCAATGTATACAGCCATATTACATCTGAAGAGCCATGTTACATCTGTACAGCCATATTGCTTCGGACTAATATTTCTCGCGAATTTCAGTACTTACTTTTTTTTTTGTTAAGTGCTCATAGTTCTATCGGAAAATAATCGAGTAGCTTTTCCGAAACAGTTTTAATTTGGGCGGTGCCCGAATTCCGGCCGTGATATCGCCTATACTGACTGAGGTTTTTTAGCCTTCTTTCAGACCCTCCAATGACATGCCAGGATAGTACTTCAAGTAAGAACACAGCCGTCTTCTGCCGCAACGTTTCTAGACATTATCCTATATTCACAGCTATATAGCGAGAGATAATAAGAACGTCCTTGAACAAGCAGATAGATAAATAATATATTTTACTATAGTATATCTAGGGGTGTCATGTCTTGTGTATGATATTTCTGAAAAACGTAACACACTTCAATCTAGCAAAATTTCTATAAAATTGTTGGGAATGTCGACAGGGACGGGGAGGGGTGGCAGACGAGACGATAATATTAAAATTTATGTTGAGAGGAAAGACATGATATGGACTGAACTAAATTAGGTTACAATCATGGCAAGAATGTTGAAGATGATAGCGATGAGATGACAGTTTGAGTAACAGCAGCAAAAATACTGATCAAATGAACAAACACCTTCTAGCTGAACACTTTGTGTCATGCAGATCTCTAATTCCTATGTGGAATGTCCAATACGTGATAGTACGAACTGGGATGTCGCCTGTAAAACACCCTGTATTTAGAAGAGGATGGACAAGGGTTACTGTCAGCTAGAGATGGCTTGTTTGGCTGGGGACACAGAAAGTCCATTTCGTTCCCCTGCGAGTAAGCAGGCGCAGCACGTTAACTTCACCTTTCTGAATGACATGTGCTGGCAGATCCGAGCATAATATATCAGTAGCCACACTTTATCATGTTACGGTCTCTAAGAGCAGCCACTTACGGAAGTTACAAAACTACTGTTATTGTTACTGTAACGCGAAAAAAAGGCACTAAGGATACACGTAAGGATTGGGCTAGTATCCTATTTCGGATAAGCATAAGTTTCCTTTTTTCTAGACGAATGGCAAAGGGGGGTGCGTTTCTGACCGTCGTATTCTTCAGTAGTTTAGAGTGACAATGATGCTTCGGAAAACCTTGTCGTCTCCAACCTCAATGTTGAAGGAACTGGGTTCAACCCAAATCTCAAGTGATTAGTGACAAGACGTTGCTTCATTATAGATGCGGTTTGCGAAAAAAAAATAAAAGTGGCCAGATTTTTATACACAGTAGTGGGTCCCTGTCACCACGGCATGGCGCGTCCTCAGGTTGCGGATAGAGGAGCGGCCTCCGGTATGGAGGGTAGCTGCGAGTAAATGAATATGCAGTCGCGGACAGCCGACATGGGGTGGTCTTCCAGCGTGGGGGTAGGGCGAGGTGCTAACAGCCCCTCCCTCTAAAATATTCATGTTCAGAAACACTCAAATGCGGAATGAGATGGGCTGGGCATGTGGAGCGTATGGGTGAGGAGAGGGGGTGTATAGAGTTTTGGTGGGGAAACCGGAGGGAAAGAGACCACTGGGGAGACCTAGGCGTAGATGGTTGGATAATATTAGGATGGATGTCCAGGAGGTGGGATGTGGGTGTATGGACTGGATTGGGCTGGCCCAGTATAGAGACAGGTGGCGGACGCTTGTAAGTGCGGTAATGAACCTTCGGGTTCCGTGAAATGCGGGGAATTTCTTGACTAGCTGCAAACCAGTTAGCTGCTCAAGAAGGACTCTGCACCGTGGAGTAAGTAAGTACGTATATTTAAAAGTTCTCGAGGGCACTCAAAATCTCTTTCGATTTTAACTAAATGTCATCAAGTATGCGGTTGGCGATCGCAAGCGTAGAACGCGAGAGTCATATACCGTGCTAATGCAAAAGTTACTGCATGCATTACTGGGACATCGATTTTTTTCGTTATTAAAAAATAAGCTGAGAACAGAAACAAATAAGACTGGAATAATAAATGAATAACGAACAGAGCAAATGAAAGTATAAAGAAGGAAAGAGAGGGAAAGTGCAAGCAAGTTAATGGGAAGTACGTACCAGCATCGCTACTGTGTACTTACGCTGTTATGTAGCCCTAATTTCTCTTATTTAATCTCGATCATTAAGGTGTGGCTTATGCAGCCCGCTTCACGTCATTCCAACTACCAGCAAGTATAATTAGCCTACCTGAGCTAAAAGTAAACCTGCCCGAAACAGAAAATTATTACGATGTACAGTCAGTCTATACAATCACATTTCACAGTACGGTCGCGCGCAGCCAGTGTCGCGTGTTCAGACACTGTAACAAGGACTTGGTGGCACGTGCATCGTTACAGGCAAGACTAGCCACCGAGGAAAGCTGCTTACCGGCGGTTGCTCAAAGAGCTTAGCGTTCTAGCTTCTGGTCCGGTGACGTAAACAGGAATACTAAAGACTACCCGCGTTCCGTCCTTCAGGATCAAGGAAGTCCATCCTAATGACGCACTTCCTTGAAGCATAGCGTACAAGCCACCTGCTACAGCATTAAAAATTTCGGTATTTTGTGTAGAGAATGTAGCCTATTAATGGGGTTCATGTCATTTTCAGAAGGAACAGTGACTGTTTCCTCAGTCAATATTAACAGGCTGGTCTACATAATGGAATACGCGTTCCCTGTGCTACAGAAATTGAATATTTTAGTATCTGTTACACAAACTCCGTATGTGTAGGCCATACCACGGTAAGTCACCGGCCTTACACTGGCATCTCACCGTAGAGGACCAGATTCGTTTCCGGATCAGTCGGTGTAAGGTTTGTAATGGAAGAAGTGGAATTAGAACAGGTTTTATGCTTAATATTTCTGTTTTACCCTGTCAGTATCAGTCCACACCCTCCAAACCCAGCTTTACCTACGTACTTCCCCTAACAAAAGGAAAACAATTTCTTAATTGTACAATATATTATATACCGTCAGTACACAACAACATCAATATAGTGATATAATGTATGCAATAGGTTACACTGTGGCTACATATTTCGACCGTAAACGGTCATCATCAGGCCAATTAAGAACATCTGGTTTAAGGTGCAGAAAGGTATTACTCAATGGGATCCAAGTTCGTTCACAGTGGAATACAAAATGTTGTATAAAGAAATTGAATTTTTATATATTATATATTAATATAAATATATAATATACTTATGTATTATATATTTTGTATATTATATATAATATATATATAAAATTAAATTTCTTTATTCAACATTTTGTATTCCACTGTGAACGAACTGGGATCCCATTGAGTAATACCTTTCTGCACCTTGAACCAAATGTTCTTAATTGGCCTGATGATGACCGTTTACGGTCGAAATATGTAGCCACAGTGTAACCTATTGCATACATTATATCACTATATTGATATTGTTGTGTACTGACGGTATATAATATATTGTAAATTGTTATTGCACAAAGGAGTGGCTTCTGTAAAAAAAATTCTTAGGTTTATTTAATTTTTTGTTATGAGTACGGAACCTATTGATAAATGATCAGCTAGACGGACTATACTATGGTTTTAATTTAATCGCGTATTTATTAACCTAACGACAGCCACTGTGACAACAAAACTAAATGAGAATAGCTATTATGCAAAACCTCCCTTCTAAACCAAACACAGTATTTCTTGAAATTAGAATAGCAGACTACTGTCAAATTTTATTCTCATTTTATCAAGTATCTGACAGAAGCATTATATGTTTTTAGGAGATTATGTTACTTCTAAATCCACAGAGACAATTCTCGATAATTTCGTGTAAATAATTCATCTCGAAAGAAGACTGTTGGATAAAATTCTGTTTGTTGTTGATAACAAAGATATACATCGAAAATTACCAAAATGGGTTTTATCATCCTCCAGATCATAAAAGTTCGCGATATTTTGACCAACTCTTCTTATCCTATTTGTAATTTTTTGACGACACTTTCTAACCCGAAACCATATAGCAACGAAAAACGTGGTGAAAATAAAATAGTAAAGTAAAATAATGTAAATCGGGTGGCAACGGATTCTTTTAAGTTACGTTCCTGGCATTTGTCTGCTGGGTCTGAGAAAGAACATGAAAAGCCTCAGAATAGGTTGCGTCCCGGCCGAAACTCGAACCAGACAGCTCCCGAATAGAAGACAGAAGTCTTACCACTGGAGCAACATTGTTCAGCTATAAAATTCTTCATGGTCTGAACTCGTGCGACGTAAACGCCTGTAATTTGTATATATGTACGAGTGTTCCTGATCGTCCGGTCGAAGAATATGGGGAAAAATGTTGGCTTCCACGTCAGTGCATGACATAACATCATGGAAGACTGTAATATGGGATATGTACGTTTTACACGATCTGGTCACGTGGAATATATAACACAATGCTACAGAAAGGCAAGGCAGGTAAAGCTCACCCTATAACAAGCCGTAAAGGCCCAGAGGGAGAGTAGGGGTATAGCTCTACTCTTTCTTTAACCACGGCGCTAGGTGGGCGTGGGTGGTCAACGCCATGCCCTGGCCACTTTACGCCCGGGAAAAAGTTGTAAAAGCATTTATAGGTGGCTGAGTGGGCCATATGGACGGTCAAGACAGGCGGGGAAAATTTCGCCCCACTTGGAATCTATCCCTGGACCGTCCACACATTGCTGCAAAAGCAATACAGAACGATTTAGAATTTTTATGGTACCAGACGTACTCAATTATATAGGTACACCTTCTGATGGGCTGCTAAGTTACACGATAGTTAGGCTATCACCTATGAACTCAACCCTATAGCTACAAGGTCTGTGACAACTTGAGAGGGATAGGTATAGTGGTTTGAGGCTACTGGCACTATCTAGTACATTTTGGCCCATACTGTACTTCCAAGTTTAAAACGGCTTCTCGGGGGAAATTTAATATTCTCGTTAACACTGTTCATATTTACTGTAAGAGAGCGAACGGGAGAGGGAAGGGGGTTTATTTTACTTGTGTTGATATTACTTGCCCTTTATGTATTTTAAACCGTTAAAAGTGTAAAATAATTACGAAGGCTAAACTCGAACTCCTTCACATTCTGTTCAAAACAGACGGTTTCACCAGTTGGTTATTAATGTAACTTCGTTCCACCCACTGCCAATTACCATGGATTTAGGATCCTGTGCTGAGGAAAAATAAGAGTAGACAATTATTGGAATGTGCTAGTTTAAGAAAACAAGGTAAAAAATAAAACCCCGTAAAATGGCAAATTTTCAAATTTTGGAGAATATCATAGTACAAAGAAATTATGTTAAGGAATAAGTTGACATTAAATTCGGGTCCTGTTTCCTATCACCCAGCTAGAATCCTTCAGATCTTTCTCCAACTAACATCAAACAGATTAAAATACGAAAACCTATAAATTCACCAGCTGTATGTAAAAAGAAATCAAGGGCAGATCAAATTTTGGGAATTGTCTGTATCATTCATTTCACAATATTTCACGCCATGTCTGTTACACACAACCGAAAACGTTAAAATGAAAAATCATTGACCCTACTCTAAATTTTGTAAAACTACGAAACTTGGCATATTTCCGCGACATAATTAACAGATCGAGTGTTGAGAACAAACTGTGCCGGAGAATGTTCTGAAATGTGAAACATAAAATATATGAAGATTGGGCAAACTTGCCCTAAGGTAATGAAAGTAAGGAGTAGCCTTCAGAATTTTAGTGAAAGAACCAAGAGACCACTTGGAAGAATCAGATGTCAATGGAAGGAAAATCTTACAAGGATTCAGAAAAAATAAGATGTACAGTATGTACTGTACTGAAGTGGACCAGATACAGACAAGCCGAAGGCACATTTGTTTGCATGGAAATGAACTGCTGGGTATAATCGGCGCAGGAATTTGACTAGATGAGCGATCGCCAATTTTTTTACGAAACGTACGCTCAATATTTACGTATTTCGTAAAAAATGTACAAACATGTAGAAAGCTATGAGACATATATTATACGAGAAACCAATTACATGCGAGAAACAGGAAGAGAGATATTTTACGAAATTTCTCCACTTTCTCTTGTCGATTTTCCAGCGACATATTTTCAGAAAAATCCATTCAGCCTAAAACATTCAACGTACGGAGAGAATCGTTCACTTCCTACTACCTTATCTAGGCAAAGCGACAATGAAACACAAAGTAATGTTTGTCTAAATATTGAATAAGAAACAAATTGTGAAATGAAAACCGAACTTATTTGAATTTGCATTTTTATACAATGTGGGGCCCTGCCGAATAGTACTACTTGCGGCTCCATAAACACAGTTCGAAACTAGCAAAATCCCTTCGTTTTTTTTTTTTTTTGGTTTGTAATGCTGCCTGGTTTTACAGTCAACCGCGCCCTTTTCTGAATGTCCCTTCTCCTTCGCTCTGGTAAAATCCATCCCCAGATTTGGCTTGGCTCCAAACCACTGCAGGGCCTGTATATCAGCTCTGTGCAGGGGCACTGTGGGACAGAGACGCGGAATGTTCTGGAAACAACACACATCTTTACTCTCCTTTTTGTTTGTTTTCTAGACAATAAAAATTACTATGGAGGTCAACAATAGACAAGATAAACGGGTTTTAGTGAGACAAAAAAGGGCCAATGGCGAAGGAGAAAAGTGAAGCGCGTCAGTGACAGTTCAGTCCGTTGCAAGCAACACCAGCGCTGTTATTGGCGAGTGACGGATTGCACAAACGAATTTCAATGAACTACGAGTAAAACAGATTAATACATCAAACAACAAATGCACTTAATAAAACACAATTTATGACAAATATAACAAACATGAATTTCCTACATAATTCGGCACCGGGGTGCCAGCCATAGGGAGTTTTTCACATCAAAGGAATACAAGCCCAGTACATTAATCTCGGTACGCATCACCATAATTGGAACGATTAATTTCTATGTCACAACATTTTAATTTTATGTGTGTCACTTTCATGTATTTTACAATTTTAACATTTTGATCATTGCAGTGAGGGCGAAGCATACCTAAATCAAGGTGCTGGGCATGTACTCCTGAAAGACTCCCTGTGGATGGCACTCCGGATGCCGAAACATGTAGGAGATTGATATTTGTAATATTTTGAGAATAAAGAAAAGAGAAAAAGAGAAGAAATGGAGCAACCCATGGAGAAGATAATTGCCAGTAGTTGACATTAATCGACACTAATTGATAGAGCTCGATTTTAAGAACTCAGCAGTGGAGAAGCGCGTGTAGATAATCGAGAGTGATTGATTTCTTTAAATATTCGCAGGTTTCCTAAATGTTGTAGCTGTACGAAGAGTGCGATTCAATGCTAAAACCGGCAAGTCCGAGCATGCCGTCAGTATCTTACGAGCTACGTGTACGTAGTCCGTATTAAGTAATCACGACTGTAGCTCATTATACGAACACAAATCATTCAAAAACTTCTGTCCGTGCGCTAAAACTCGTGAAAGCGACTTTGAATTCCAGCTGGAATATATTAACAGGTTTCAGATTCGTCAATGCTCTTGTACAGGGACAAAAATAGTTTGACATGAGTATTATTCTGATGCACTGTAATGGTTAGGCTCCATAAATTCCGAAGCATATGTTACACAAAGTAAGATTTACACATATTTCCTCCCTCATGCAACCTACTTGAGTTTATTTTGGGGCAGTTTTTGGAGGAAATGAAATTTTGGTTGTTCTCTACATACTTACGAGGAATAAATGTGACATGAATACAAACTTCTTCTTTATCAAACATTTATGAATGTTATTTGAATAAAGGTTGACCAACTAGATGACACTTGCTTTATTATATATAGCTCAACATGTTTCAGACGTTAATACGTCCATCTTCAGGAGCTAGCTAGTACTTGTTGTGTTGTGTAGGCTGACTTGAGGCGTGCTGATGTTATGTAGCGGGATTGTTTGTTGGTGATGTGGTACCCAAGTGTCATCTAGTTGGTCAACCTTTATTCAAATATCAAGATGATGCACGGTCCAATACGCATAAGATTTATGAATGTTACTTAATGCATGTAGTCAGTTATTCAGCGAGTAAAGAAATTAAGTCAGTGTCTGTCCAGATAAAACTAAATTTTATTTATTTCATAGAACTATATGTTTCGACCTCTCTCAAGTCATCCGCATGTTCACATTATGTAAGTCCATGAAACGCAATTAAAATTATTAACATTATTAAACCTTGTGAAGTTCACAAACAGAAACAATATGTGGGATAGATTATCTAACACAACTGTTAACGATACAGATTACATATTTTACTGCCTTTGTTATTCCGAACTTGTCATGTTATCACCTCCAGTCCGAGTATCTCGATGTGGATTCATTTCAAATTTAATTATATAAGTGAACTACCTTCCACATTTTGTGACCTACTCTTCCAGCAACGAGATGACATTCGTTAACACATTCAATATGCTTAATTTCTAACTAATCAGGAAGTGAGCATGAATTAGTTGGTGTCTGAGGTAACTGGCGGCTGTCAACTTTTGACAACGTAGGAAGTCTGTGTAATAAAAACCCAACTCGATGCACTATTTATCCTCGGTTTATTTCGTCAGTCAACCTCTACATGTTTCGGGAAAATTTGTAGCCCATCATCAGGAAGTATACTGTATATATACAACAACTGGTACGTGTTGTGTTTTTGAGTTGACTGTATGTTGGCCGGGTTGAGATGTCCCAAACCCGGTTGACTGACGAAATAAATTGAGGAAAATTAGTGCATCAAATTGGTTTTTACTACGCAGATGTAACGAGATGTACGGTCAACAGAACATACAACTTAGGAACTGTCGCGTACGTCTTTGCCCCAAGGTGAACACACTTGCACATCTTTAGCCAAAATTGTTGAAGTATAAAGTTAAGACTCAATTTTTTTCAAACGCGTTTTTTTAGCGTGTATTTTCAGGTTTCTGTAAAATATACCGTGCCAGGCACGGTAAATATCGAGGTTAGGATTGAAAGCAAATCTTTATCAATTTGGCATTGTTTTTATCCGAAAATGATGTAGGCTCTTCGCAATATTTGAAAAATGGCGAAAGGAATCTGGAATATCATACTAATACTATTGCAGTGTATTAGACATTGGTTCCCGTCATTATTGTCGAGTTGGATGTGTTCTTTACTGAATAATTTTGTACTCCGCAAGAGGTTAAAATTTCCTGAATGTTCTTTTTAGCAACTTCTTCACACCCAGCTTTAACTGCCAAGATCACAATTTTGAACACTTCCTACGGCTTCGCCGAAACTAGTGAAATCAAATAAGGCTTCAGACACAATATTTATATTTCAAGCCATCCTAGACTGAAACAATATTATCTTTTCCATTTATTTGTTGTATTCTTTCCATAACTCTTGTAATACTAACTTGTTTGCATTCTCAGTTTTGGAAAGAGCGACTTTATGGCAAGTTTTATATAATATGTTTGGAAATTACTGTTACACTTTGACCCATCAGATGGAATATCGCGCTCATGTTGGATGGCAAGGAAGTCACTTCAACATTCAAGTTTGAGGTTCTCACCGCCATTTTGCTAAACATTATGGAATGTTACGCCGTGTAGACCATATTCATTATAGACTTATATTTGTCAGTTGATACAAGCGAACCAGTACGAGAGAAACGTGATTCAACAAGACTGCAGACAAGCTACCTGCTTGGAGCTCGAAGTAGCGACGGTGTATGACTTATTTGACAGAAGAAGTGATGTGTATGTCTGGGCTTTGTAGCGGATACTCTTAAAAATATCTCATTTAATGGAGGATAAGTGTGTGTACACTACTTGCATAAGTACGTTAGACTTACAGCTAAAACATAAAAATTTCCCTTTAAAAACATGAAATTAAAGAAAATGAAGGAAAAACTAATAACAAGAATCAAGAAATACAGCCCTAAGAACAAACAAATATCTGAGAAATATGTTCGTAACTCACACGTGAAATAACTGGCATAATTTATGTAAAATTAACAACGTTAATTGATTAGTAAGAAGAACACTTAACACAAGTAACACACCTCTGGTGAAAATAAATTCAGCTACAGGAGTAAAGTGTTTTAATGAATAATTCTTCTCTGTGCTACTTTAAAGGCGAAAACAAACACTTGAAACAAATTACAACACCCATGCATATGCATTCGTCTCAGTGTCCCATTTATCACTCAGACGTTGCTAATTATTTTACGGTTCATGTAGAGCCATTTGGACAACTCCATTACGTCTGTTGCAGCATGCAATAAATGTATTACTGAATACACAGCACACGTTAAGTGCAACAGTCCGCGAAGTATTTCAATCAAGCCTTCTCATACTGGTTATCATCTAATTTCTTGCCATAATAACGTATAATTATAATTTTAAAAAGTCAAAATATTTTACGTTTACGGGTGGGCGAGATATCGTGTTAAATTTCTCTTATTGATCTTTATAAAAACCAAGAAACTGAACAGAAAAGCCGGTGATTATGAGATACGTCATGCATAACTTGGATGGGGTTGTCAGTCACACAAAATGTACGTACGCACTTGACTGCTGCAGTTAATTCGAAACGCACTCCTACCTGCAAAAAAGAAAAAAGAATATTTATTTCACTACTAAAATTAAGCTCTCGGTGTATATGATTATATATAAAATAAAACATGAAGATACGTAGGCCATTTCAAAAGTTCTGCACACTGCGCTTGCGCAGCCAGTAGGATGATGCAATCGTTATGATTTTCGCGACAGTTGTGAGCCAGACTTCAGTAAAGAACAGTTTGTGCGTATTGGCAGGCTACGTGGTCCCTGTTCTGTAACATGGAGCCTTGAAATGGAAGAAGAAATTGACTGGCCTCAGATCTCGCGCACTGACCAGCGATCATACATTAACAGGCGGCCTCATGCCTCAGGTGAAGTATGGGAAATGTTGGAAAAGTATGTATGGCAAGTGCTTCCCTACCCGCCGTACAGTCCTGACAAGAGCCCACCAGCCTTTGACTTGTTCCCAAAATTGAAGGAACCACTCCGTGCGAAAAGCTTCAGAAGCATTGAGGAGGTGTCTAATGAGGTGACCCGAGTAATCAGACGCATCAACAACGAAGGCGTCCTGACAGGAATACAAGACTTTCCCAAACGTTGGACCGCTGTGATAAAGCACAATGGAGATTACAATGAAGGCCTGTAAATGTATTTTGTAAAATAAATTCATTTTTAAAGAGAAAACGTACAGTGTGCAGAACTTTTGAAATGGTCCACGTATTTACTGTGGGTTCATAAAATACAAAGCCTGGGACAGTAAGTTAGCACGGCTTACGGGCTGGACGACAGGAATCGTTGTCTGATTTCTGCAAGGTGCGGAGGTTTGTATCACAGTATGAAGAACGTCTTCGCGGGTGCACCCAGCCCCATATCAGGTGGGCACCGGTGTTTCTGTATCCGGGGATAAAGCGGCCGGGCACCTCCATCTAGTGCCGTGGTTAAGCATATATGGAGATAACTTTTACACCCTATAAACCTTCAAGGCGTAGGGTTTTGTTACATACCGAGAAAAATTTACATACGCTTGATGGATTTGACCTTTCGACAGCTGTATCGAAATAACTCTCTCCTGGTATACGATGTAGTATAGACCATTAGAAGTGTAAGGATGTCACAACTGTCATCAGGGTTTCTTCTTCCGCAACGGCAACTGGTTTTCCTTGAACGTCGGTAAAAACCTACAGGGATATGAGGCGTCACATTATGATTATTATTTCTTTTCTGAGATTATTATTAAGCAAGATGAGTGTGTTGAAAACTGAGTTCAGAACCATTAGCCTCCAGGGCCACGCTCAGTTACGTACAAGTAGTAGCCGTGTAGCACATTTATGGAAATAAAACTTATACTCCCATCTTGAGGTGTATCTAAATAGAGGTGGTCCAGAGGGACAGCAAAGTTTCTCGATTCTGTAGCCCCTGGGCGCATCCAACTTTGAGCTCGTGGATAATCTTGTATTTCTGAATTCAGTGTCTGTAGTTTCTAGCCTGTCTTCAAATCGGTCTAGCGCCCCCCTCCCAAGATACTTCACAATCCCTCAGTGCACTGCTTTAACCTGACTGGTTGCTTCTATCTTTTACGAATGTACAATAAACTTCAAATTTAATTTTTTGCATTTAAAGTTTACACGCTCACCCTTTGTACGTTTTGTGCCCCTGTCTAGCTCAGTATAGTAGGTGATACATCTTCGGCGTACGGGTGGGGTTCGTCGTATCTGGTGAAGTTTTTGTTGGTTACAATTCAATTTTTATTCTATTACTGTCTTTCTATTTAGGTAGTCCAGTTACAGTTTGGAAATTAGAAGGTACCTTTCTAAATCAGTATAACTTCCTGTTCATCCGATCACTAGCGCACTTCAGCAGACACCCGTCCTCCTCCTCTGTTAATTATGAACTATGTACACATTCTGTTGAGGGCAACTCAGTGGTATACACATGAATGTTATGAAATGAGATCACTTCCTTGATCTCGCGGATTTTCCGATCATGATGACAGTTCTTACTCAAATGCGAAACCACAGAAAGTAAACTTCTCATGTTACTTTTGTTAAGCATACTAGGAAATATTCAACCAGACTATCATTTCCGTTGTTGACTGCAACACAGGGTATTCGCAACCTAATGATTCCTGGAAAGATGACCTTCCACTCCTCAATGAAAGTTCCGTGAACGGACCTCTGTTGTGAGTATTATCACAGACTTCAAGGACTTAAAATATGACCACCACACCTTTTGTTATTCTAATTTATATGTATGGCTTCGAACCTCCCATAACAGAAGGCTAGAAAATATTTTACCCGATAAACAAACGTACCAACAATTTTCGGCTAAAAAAATTTACATAAAGATACTTGCAGCATATTTGATTACTTCAGTAAGTAGAATTATATGTTAGAATGAGAAGTGAATAATGAATTCAAATAATCAGGAAGGAAGCGGCTATGACCTAATTTGACTCTGAGGCATAAAACCATATAGATATCGGATGGGAGTGAAAATACATTAACATTTTCTCAGCATGTACAGCCTCCTGGCCTAAATTTGTTCTTGTAATATCCTAAGTAGGAGTTAGAGCCACTTGTTCGAGACATTTAGTTTGTTTGCAGAACATCGTGGAAGAAGGCAATTTGGTAGGCCCTTCCAAACGTCCATAAACACAATTTTAAATATCTATATACGTCAAAATTACTTACTCCATAATTGGTCAATAAATTACCGGATTTTAGAGAACATGCCCAAAACAATCTTCCCATTCTTCTTGTATACACCTTAGGATAGTTATTTTATCTGTTTCAGTTTAATGCCCCTAACTGTAAGTATAATTTTAGGTTAAATCGTGCTAACAAAAATTACACGTTTAGAATTAGGAACAATACCAAAAGAAACGACGCAAGATACTGTAGTTGATGTGATGACATGGCCATTGGCTGAATGATTGAGTTCGTGGTTTTACAACCAGCTTCGACAGGTCATTCGTTTATTCGTAAAAGCCTTCTGCCCGGCTCTGGAACCCCAAAAAGCTCTCATTCAGATGTTAACAGGGGTTTTCACCCTGGGGTTAAACAGCCGAAGTATAAGGCTGACGTTTTCAACACTCTAGTGTTGAGGTGAAGAATGCATGGACCTACACCACCACTTCCCCATAAGATCCATGATGTGACATTTAATTAAGTACAGGGACAAATTTACCTTTACCACAGGAGACATTAAGCTGTGTGTTAAAATTTCATTTTGTTCCATTCGAAAACAATCTGATAGGCGAGACGTGGAGTTGTAACCCGACTATGAAAACTACCGTCTTGAGATGTGACGCCGTCCAGTCTAATGAAAAACTCGCAAGCTGTATTTGTACCAAATCCGACATTTTTAGAGCCCTGATACTTCATGCAAGACATACAATGTAATTAAAATTGTTGTAATACGTTTATTTAAAATATTACTTCATGTGATCCACAAAGATGACAATGTTGCTTTATGAACTATAATGACTGTGTTGATTTCGGTCCACAACAAATCGTGTAACATCATGGGCAAAAAACTCGTCATTCGTTAGAAACACCCTTTTTCTGAGAAGCAGGGATTGTAATAGAGCCAGTGCATTATAAAATTGCCTATGTCAGTCGGTCCAGTTGCCTGAATGTGGGCACACCACAGGCCTGCCAATTCAACCGAATATAGTTTATTGTAACACAGAAGGAATGATTCATTTTCATTAATGGAACAGTGGTATGATTTTCGTGCCGTCCTTTGAAACAAAATACTGGCAGCAATTTGCATCATCCATACAGTAATGAAGATCAGAAGTTTTAATTAGTATTAATTACCGAGAACAATCCCCGAGGTTGATTGATTTTATGACAGTAACAGAGCTACCGTTTATCTGTTTTATTTACCATAATTTTCTCCGAGACTGCGCACATAAAATGTCGTTAGATCAAATCACGAGTGTATTATGACTGCTGAGCTGATGCAGGAGGATTTTGTTGTCCCAATTGGATCCGCTATGCCTGCTTCTCCATCTGGCAGTACGTAACAACTGAGGACATCACAAAGGGTGCTAATGAAATTTGATATTTTGCAGTATTTATTTACACGTTATAATTTTAGTTAAAACTGCGCAGCAATACTAAGCATTTAACCAGAAGAAACAACATGCTTTCATATGTGCATATCGAAGACAGTTCGATGGAAAACAAGATCCTTTAACATCCGCCCTGAAAATGGATTAAGCACACTCTTCCGAAAAGTTAGCACATAACTACCAAGCTACAGGACCTCACATCCCGTAATATCTTAATATTCACCGCTGTGAAAAACTGAAATATTAATCGATCCTTTTTTCCATACGGTCAATAGGTCAAAGAAAGAATCCTACTCTAATCCCTGCTAAAATAAAAATTTACTATACAGTCATAATTTCTGTCTGTATTCACGAAGTGTTCTACAATCCCTGGAGATTTACCCCAAGCTTTCCCCAGCAAAGAGTACTGCATAAACTCCGCTTGCCAGGGGATTCAGAGCAATATTTTACAAACTCTATGCAATTAGACAGTAATATTCCAGTCACATAAAGGTAAAAAATTGAATATAAAGGAATTTGGATTTACTGTTCGAATATGTAGAAAATATAAAAGCTTTAATAGAGAATTTTTACAGTATTCTCATTGTATTTATTGCAGAGTAAAATTCTAATGAACAACAAACCTCTGGGAATTACAAACTAAGTTACGAAGAAGTAGATAGCATGGGAATTGGCATAGAATGGAATGACCTACAAGCATTTTAAAAGGACCAGCATATAAGTGAACTCCGTGAAACATAACTAATCTCAGTAACTTGATGAGTTCTAGAAATACAGCTACTTATAAGGTACGTTACATCAAGTAGTAGAATAACAACCAAAGAGTGGTGATATCTAGACGTATATTTCGGCAACTGTGGAATTCTAACATGGACTCGAGAAAACCACTACGTCTGCCCCTTTTTCTTCTGTTCGTAACTACTTTCTGACAATAGCAGCAGAGCAGTCGTAGTCTTGTATATAGATTTCTAATTCGTTCAGGCAATCTGTGTCAAACCGCGATGAGTCTGCACTGAACGCAGCTGGGGCACCGTTATGGAGTTGGTAATCTGAAACAGGAAGGGGTCTGACGAATCAGGCAGTCACAAGAATAAAACACTGCACTGAAACAGGATAGTATTTTATCGTTTACAGCATATCGTAATTCCATAATTCCATCCGACACTAAAAATAAATTACACTTCATGCAACCGAATAGCAATCCAATTACCGAGCAGACGTCTTATGAACACTTCGATATAGAACGATGTCACCTCGCTTTCCCGCTGCAGAGAGAAGGCACCCCATTCGATGACAGCTGTCGTACGCATCAGACTGTAGTACGTACTTACAACAAGTAATCTCTAATCTTTAAACTGCTATTGTAATATTCGGAATATATAAACATCGACTGTTGTGTTAAATAACTATACATGCATGTTTTGTCTTTACAGATCTCTTCTAAAAGTCCGATAAGAAATAACTGTCTCTGTTCCAAGCGCGTAGTTTTTTTTTTTATTTTGGCGCAACAGCCCCCAGTGGGCCATGGCCTCCTCAATCACGAGGTTTCTAGACGACACACACAACGACGCACCATAGTCGGTAGGACTCCTCTGGACGAGGGATTAGCTCGTCGCAGAGACCTCTACTTGACAACACTTAACACACAACACTTACAACAGACAGACATCCATGCCCCCGGTGGGATTCGAACCCAAAATCTCAGCAGGCGAGCGGCCCCAGACCGCGCGGCCATTGGGACCGGCAGTGCGTAGGCACTGTCTTGCAATAATTCGTTCACAAAATGATATCACACATTGTGTAATTAAATTGTGGTCAAACACACAAGATAAAACCCACTGAAACGTGGTTCAGTAAATATTATTATAAAAATAAGTGAAACTCTTACTAATGGGATGTGTGCCGGGATAGTATAGTCAGTAAAGCGACAAGCTATGGGCTCGACGCTTCGGGGATCGAATCCTGGTAGAGGCGAGATTTTCCGCAATTGTCTAGACCAACCCTGGGGCCACCCAATCGCCTATAATATGGGTACCGGGTCTTTCCCGGGGGTAAAGCGGCCGGGGTGTGGCGTCAACCACCCACACTTATCTAGCGCCGAAGTTAAAGAAAGAGTATATCTATACACCTACTTCCCTCTCTGGGACTTCGTGGCCTGTTATAGGGTGAAATCTGACCTTAATAGTGGGATTTGTTGCGTGTCTGTAGGTACTGTGCACAATATTTAATCTGTATTCGAAATTTAAGCGCTCTGAGAGGGCCAAGTAAGCCATGAACGTAAATAAAGTGACGACAAGAATGACGCTCTCATTAAAATGCATATCGAAGAGAACCGCACGCTTTCCTCTTCCAAAACAGACCATTAACCCGGGACAAAATTTTACAGTACTTAATTTCTGAAAGCAAACTTGCAAACTGCAGTTGATCAACACTGCGCAGACTTCCATAAGACATAAGTTTTCAGTTTCTTAAGAGGGAACAGAAGAAAACAGTAATAGGTAAAGACGATATTGTATTGTGGTGACGAAACCATTTACGCCAAATGAAAGGTATTCGAAGCGACCGTCAGAATGAAACCTGAGTGAAATGACATGGGTCTGCGATAAAAGGTCGCCAACTATAGGTCATCCTTTATCATGCCGTCGACCCGACTGCTTGTAGTGGAGTGTGAAGGAAAGACAGGATGAAAGGTGGTGTCATGGAAGAAGAAAGGACTCGGTCATTCGCGTGCTAGATGTTGAAGTCAAAATATGTCCGCAAGGGACTAGTATGGCAATACAGTATTTATTTCGTGCACATAGAAAGAGAAAGTCGAAACTGGGCGGTCGAATGATTGGTGCTGCTTGTGTGAAAAGGCCGGACAATTTCAAAAGTGCGTAGTTCTAGTGCGTTTATATGGGATTTACATCATATCATTCAAGGATTTTGGAGATTATGCAACATGACTGTAGTCCATTGTTTTGTGGAGGATTCTAACACCTGATGTGGCAATAACTCAGCCCACGATTTTGGTAGTAGGGTTTAGACGAGACATACACAAACATCGCATTCATAATGGCACTTTGTGCGGTATTGTGCAGTGCTTGTGGTATCTGTACACAGGTTTTTACGAGATGTTAATAATTCAGTCCAAGGCTTGGGTAAAGGTCGTCTAGGAGACACATTCAAGTGTCGCATTCGTAATGTGCATGCATACTGATTTATATGATACTGACCAAAGTGTTGGCGAGATTGTATAGCAGTGAAGCACTGAAAATTTGTCGAAAGGGTTTATATGAGAAATATTCAAGTGTCTTCTTCATACTGTACGTTAAGTGTTGTTTATGTATTGTTCTGTAAGTCGTGGGGAGACTATAGAGCACATTTGTCAAATGTGGTAATAAAGCAAGGAAGGAATGGTAAAATGGTTTGTATGAAAGAAGTTCTTTATGTTCATAGGAGGTCCGCTCGCACATACACATAAAGGCATACATGCATCCACAGATACACATGAAATTTACTTTCTTTTGGATATTTCTCATATTTTACAAGTCCTTGGCGACTGTATACTGCACACGGCTGGTTGAGAGAAAAAAAAGACGTGAGTTACAAATATTTGTATAGAAATGTACGCCATTTAATACTGGTGTCTATAGTTATATGTGGTATGATTTTAATAATTAAGAGCAGATTGAGGTCAGGAAATGCTTGCTATCATTCGGTGCAGAATCTTTGTCTTCCAGGTTGCTACCCAAAAATTTAAAGATCCAGATATATAGAAATATAATTTTGCCTGTTGTTTTGTATGGGCGTGAAACTTGGTCGTTGACATTTCGGGAGGAAAGGAAGCTGAGGGTGTTTGAGAAAATGTTGTTGAGGAGAATATTTGGACCTAGGAGGGACGAGATAACGGGGGAATGGAGGAGATTGCATAACGAGGAGCTAAATGATCTGTACTCCTCACCCAATATTGTGCGGGTGATAAAATCGAGAA
>Ga0123352_10004792_pt1 | contig 20077 bp, 4 predicted proteins | sample TergutLab28metaG_FD_89700 | JGI IMG/M metagenome (GOLD analysis project Ga0123352, IMG submission 89700) | Labiotermes labralis P1 segment gut microbial communities from Petit-Saut dam, French Guiana - Lab288 P1 | ecosystem: Host-associated > Arthropoda: Insects > Digestive system > Gut ...
ATTCTTTGCCCATCCTCAGGAGCGCAAGACTGTGATTTAGAGCATGTGGTATAATGTCCCCAGATTGTTGTCCGTCGGAGGCCTGGATTGCAACGGCACGGACTGTGTGTTCGGTGTGGAGGATGCTGAGTCGAGCAACATCCTTCACACCGAACACACAGTCCGTGCCGTTGCAATCCAGGCCTCCGACCGACAACAATCTGGGGACATTATACCGCATGCTGTAAATCACAGTCTTGCGCTCCTGAGGATGGGCAAAGAATCGCTCGAAACATGTTGAGCTAATTTGAAGATCAGTAAATTGTTACTGTTGCATCTAGTTGGTCATCTACTTTATTTAATCATTTAAATTACATCTTATTTGATAAAAAATTGTTTTCTACTACTTGAAGATCCTTGAAGGGTGATTAGGTTAGTTGTTCCGGGCTGATCAGAAGTAATGAGAAATGGGTTGAAGTTGACAAGTTTTGTAGGAGTGTACTCTACATGAAGACTTTAAATGTGTGGTAAAATTATGGCTTCAGATAAGACGTCGCTAAAGAGATCTGATTGTGTTTTATGGCTGAGCTTTAACCATTTAAGAGACAAATACTGGTCTACGTTCCACTTTGCGGTTGGGATTGTTGCTCGAGTCGGAATATCTTGATAAATTGATGGCATTATTCAAGTTGTTTCTGAGAGCTACCAGCAACATTCTAATTCCATTAATCTTCGATATTATAGCAGTGCGATGTAAAGGTATTACTCTAGACATGTACTCAGGAGGTTCCCCTTACGAATCTCCTCCAGTTCAGCGGATATCCTGACACGTTATCGTGGCTTTCTTCAGTTTCCCAAGGCACATGCCACGACTGATTGTTTCCGGCCCTTATCCAATTCATTATATACCATATATCTTATAATCGAAGCCATTGTTGAAATGCTGACAGCGTAATAAAATAAACCATATAAATCCCTCACCTTCTTAGTGTTTTACAATAATTTATAACCCCCTCCCCCCAGGCTGTTATAGCTGTCGTCACACTGAATGCCTTTCTTCCGCATATTTTACCAGTCCTATCTTCTGACCAAGCACATCGTTACTGGGAATTGTTATTCTCTGATGCCGTGTCATATATCAGCATTTCTCAAAACAAAGTAGAAACCAACCAAGTGTATGTGAGAGAAGATGTGTGTTGTGTAGTTACAATTTTTCAGTGATGCACTTCTTACTCTTACTTACACTAAATTTGCCCCCATTTTCTCTCTCTTTTTCTTTTTTAACTCACCTCGTTGGAAACTAATATAAAATACCGTGTTTAAGTGAAAAGGATTCGTAACATATACACATGTTTTATTATGCACCTTTTTGCAGAAATGTTACCGATATTTAAAAAATGATCGGAACAAACTTAACTTCATGGTACGTAGCAAAGTACTTGTTACGTTGAAATCTGCGCTCTTCTGGGTTATTACACAACGAGTAGTAGTAATTATTTTTTACAGACTTTTGGGGCATCGTATTGGTCTTATCTTCAGGGGTTTTTTGGAGGGGGGGATACTTGACCCCTGAAGATGGGACCGATATGATACCCCAAAACGTCAGTAAAAAATTCCCACTACTCGCTGCGTAATAATCCAGGAGAACGCAGCTCTCATCCACTTTCCGGCGGAAGCCTGAAATCACACATATTTCTCACGTTAAATGCGACTTTGGAGAAGGAATAGTTACATTGCAGACTTGCAGGCTTGCAGCCTAGTGTGCGAAATCGGAGAATTTCACTTCGTGAGGGAAATGTAGGCAGTAGTTCTTATTTATATTTGTATTAACACACAGTGCAAAAGTAACTACATTTAGTATGAAGTGCTTAGTGGCGGATAACAGAATGTTGAGAGAGTGGTTATATTAAATGGCAGGAAATTACATGAAACTGGATAAAACCAAGTAATGATAATTATTTTAACATTTGTACCGTGCATCTTTATTATTATTTGTATAATGAACCAACAAATGCATAATCAACAATTTATTACACTACTCTTTATTACACTGCCCCTACATGCTTCGATGCTATTGCGTCATTTTCAAGGAGCTCGTAGTCAGTACCTGCCACGTTACATAAGTATTTATAAGGAGCAGTACAATAAGTGGTTTTTCAATTGTGCATTTTTTGGTTCATTATACACATAACAAATATGCAACGGAAAGTTTTATTTTCCGCGACGTTTCGTTGGGATTATCATAGACAGCAAGAGGGCAATTCTAGTGTTGACTCCACCGAATAAAGCACTCGTAAATGCAGAGTTTGGAGTGAGACATAAAATTAAGACTTCTTTTAAAATGAATTCGAAATTTCTCTTTACATTTGGTCTGTATTCATGGAATTTTTAGCAGTTCCCGTAATTCGTACATCGCTTTTAAATTACAAAATTTGCAAAACAATTATGCATTTATTAAGTCTTGTGAAGTTACCCTCCAACACAAAATACCCTTGGTGGAATGACAAGAAAAATATACTGTCGATTTAACTTGTCTCGTGTTTTAATAAATCTGCAATTCAGCACATTAGATTGAATTCAGAGTAAGTCCTTCTATGGTAACACACACAAAAGAAATGCTTCAGACTTCTTCCAGTCCGTCCTCATGCCTACACGTTTGTGCTGGAAGCAGCGGCACTGGGACAGGCTTTTCTCCGAGTATTTTGACTTGATTTTCATAAATTATCTTTCTACCAGTGTTCCATTTGCATTCATTCCATCATAGGGTTTGCGGCTGCACAATAGGCCTGTTAGTGGCCGCAGTACGTAGGGATGTCCTCTCGACCCACCGCCAAGTAACCAAGTTTATCAATATGAGGCCGAACACACACTCTTGAAGAAGCGAACCAAATTGAGTCGCTTGCTTATTATAAATACGCGATGACTTCGACGTAAGATATATGGCAGTTTTCCGTACAGAAATTTTTACTTGTTAGTTGTACGATGCGATAAGTGTGTGATTTCACAGAACACGCGCGCGCGCACACACACACACACACACACACACACACACACACACACACACACACATGGCGTCCTCTATATGTAGAAAGGAATAATCCGATGACAGTTATTGCACACTGTTTGTTCTTTGCGCGCGGCTAAGGAGGTGTAAAAGAAGGAAATGTGAAACGTATCAATATGGTGCACAAATCAGGCGCTGATAATAAATACCGTTGGAAGTAATTCAAGACAATTTTAAGGGACAGAAACAACAATTACATATATCTGAACATTTAACAATTCCTCTTTGGTAGGAAAACCTGAACGGGACAGATCGCTTGAAAAGCCTGGGTCTAAGTGTACTATTAAAACGGATTTTAAAGAAGTGACTTGGTTAGTGTGGACTGAGTTCACCTGGTTAGTGTGGACTGAGTTCACCTGGTTAGTTTAGGGATCATTTGTGGGGGCTTTTGAACAAGGTAAAAGAAATCTGTGGTTTCCATAAAAGGCGAGGAACTTCTGAACATTCTGGGTAAGTATCAGCATTTGCTCCATCCAGTTATTTAGCGATTCCTTCCCTTTAAGCACTTCGATGCGAGTTAAGTGTTCGAATGTACCCTACTGAGGGCAGGAGAGCTTTATGAAACCTATTCATATTGAACGGAACTTTGTTACCGCCTAAAGCAATGATGTATCCGATTTATGACACCATTTCGATTTTTGATGGAAAATTGACGCAGGTAAGTTATCGTCAGGTTTGAGGCGCACACCGCCTTACATGTCTCCCATACTAGGATAGTGGTTTATAATCCTGTTGCAGGAATGAGTTTTGTTTCCCTTTGTTACCTTGGATATCGTCTAGTGATAGAAGTAATGTTGTGAAGCTCCCAAGAGGTTTTATCGATTACCCGAAAATTCGGTGCTTTGGGATTGTTGCAGATTGTAAACATATATCATGACTCAGAACGCTGACAGCTTTATTTTAGTGGCGCTCCACAAATATTATGTCTTGCAGAAGTTATGACTTTGGTATGTACGGGCGTACTTGCGTGTACGTCACTATTCGTACAAGAACGAAGCGCTTAGCAACCTTTGATAACCGTCTCTAAACTCCACGATTGAAATCACATTTCCAAACTGAAATGTGCCGTGTGTTATATTACTAATCGGATCAAATATCTTTAGTTGATTCAAATTGTAGAGAAAGCTGCGTCCCATAATGCCAGGTCTTTTGCATTACTCAGCCCTTAGACCGGGATATACAAACGGTATTTTTAAACTATGCACCTCAGTATACCGCCCATAATTACCAATATTAAAAACAACCACGCAAGCCTCGTAAACCAAATATAATTTCGAATGTTATTATATATAATCACTTACTGCTTTATCTTCTCTGTGGCATTTAGTCATTTTCCTTGCATATTGTACATATTCTGTTAATATTTTTAATAAAATGACATATTCGCAGAGTTCATTAATAATTCATTAGCATGATTGTAAAATTTAGTACATAATTTTACGCGTCCCTCTTACCAACACAAAACTATGAACGTTGATACTTTTACCTCCCTGTTTACAGCTAGAAGTATATATGTTCTGCGTTATTGAGTTTATTTGTATAAAATAATACAATAATTTAATAATGGCACCATCCTTTTATCATACATTTATCTAAGTCAAATATGTATAAAATCCATTCAAATAATTCTTCCACGTTTTCTTCCAACTACCTCATGCAATTGAAATTTTACTGCTATGCACATCGAAGCTGAGTTTTTTCTGAAACTTTCCACACTATTACTGGGAACTGCTCTTTAGCTACATTCCCACTTTTTTCTTTAATGCTAGCTGGACTGTCCATAACAATTGAGCTAATTCTTAGTTGACAACCCTACAGAACTTCAGGATTTCTCCAGTACACGGTTCCCCTGCTATTTCTTCGAACAACTTTTATAACTCACCAGGATTTCCCAGATCATGGAACAATCATATTTCTCCTTGGGCCTCCTTCGTACCTTCGTTCTTTCCTCTTCTGTCATTCGGTTCTTCAGTACCTGACGAGTAAGGACAGTCAAACACGTGGGGCTGGCTTTGTAGAAATAACAAAGTATCTGTTTGTTATTTAACCAACATCATATATCACGTAAAGTGTACCTAATAGCCCATGTGCAAGCTTAACTCCGACTTGTTTCAGTTATCATAGAATCACTGTCGGGCAGTTCAAAATAACATGATAAGTAGTGACGCCTTGATCATTCTTGTATAAGGACCGAAACACTTCTGAGTTAAGGTGTAACACGGAATGTTGCTTACGTTTTACCTACGTAGAATGTATCTAATATGGTTGGACAAACCTCAGGATTGGGTTTTCCCCATTAAAACCATAAAATATTTTCACAACCGTTTATGTTCGCAAACAGTTAGTTTCAGAGGTACAGCCCCCACGTTCGTCCTACCTCATTACTGTAGAATTTTATCTGCGGAGACACTTAAATACGATGGTGTTTTCACCGCCAATATAGAACGAAGGGACCCTTGTCAACGCATTTTTGATGCCTGTCAAAGCATTAATGACCGCGCCGGAACATTTGATAGGGTGCGACCGTCCATATTCAAAAGTGTTCACGTGTACATTGATTCAGGTGGATGATATTTTGAGCATTTGTTGTGAATTGTGACATGACCAACGATACGAAATCAACAATCATGAAATTTGAAACGTGCACTATGAATGTATTATACCAGTTGTGAGTAAAATATTACCCAATCAAGGTATATATTTTTAATATAATATTTCAATTAAACCCTAAAAATCACCGATTTTCGTAAGTATGTTTATACGAACTTCTTTCTTTGTATTAACCCTTATCCCGCTAACGTGGAGAATATGGTGAATTCCTAATAATGCCAGAAAATGGTAGATGGGATTTAATTCGGCGTTTAAAGGGTTTATGTGAGGAACTCACACTTGAAATTTGTCCAAGCATTCAGATACACCCTGTATACACTGAATATACACTGAATATGATGCGTTGTAAGAAAATATCTATTTGGGCTACAGATGTGAAGCTGTAGCAATTGATTTATGCGCGATATTTCCATAATGTAATGAAATGTGTTTTCGGTTATGTGGTAGGATTTTAATGCCACGATTTTTTTAACACTATGGAAACGCGCGCCTAAGAATCGTCGTGAATTGAGGGCAGTGAGTTGTCAGTATTACAAAATAGAGCGTGGTACTGAAGTAGCACTGTACTTTTCAGGGAGGGTGTGATTTGCCATAGGAAGGGCTTATTCTTGGCGTGCAAGACCATTAGCACATGAATAAATGGTGTCGTGACCAAACTTGGGTGCTCGTGAGAGACAACATAAGTACATTTGTTCTTAAGCGAATCAGAAATTTTGTGTTTCTGGTGTTCAGTCGTATGAACCATTTCGTCATTCCAGTTAAGCCGTTTATTTTCTCTCTTTGGTCTGTGCTTGCCTTCACCAAAACATAGGAGCTTTACGTAAACATCATTTGGTGCTTGGAGTATAGCTGGTTATACGCAGCGGATGTTATATGCAACTGTCTTACGTGTGTTGAAGACAAAACATACTGGATAATTCTTTGATCCCTCTCTTGGAGGTTCTTGGCTAGACTGAAAAGCGAAAGCGACGAGCAGAAAATGTAAGAAAAAACGAGAAAATGGAGGTAGAAACGTAAAGAAAATTGGATGAAATAATGAGGTAAAACCTTAGCGTTGTGTTTAAGCTTATGGTGTTGGTTTTTCTGTGAAATTGGCTCCATTTCCCGTTGATGGAATGCCAAAGCCAACCTTCCAGCACTCTGGTCACATAATGCTGTGTTCTTTCGGCCTTACTACCGATACTTAACCTAGTGTATGGGTTAGCAGGTTTTTAAAATAATCAATGTAACTGTTAACTTTCCTTGCAGTTTGTGTCATCGAGTAATCAGGTCAATGGAAAAGCTGTTTTAATGTACCCATCTGTTGCTGCTAGGAGTGAAATAGGATTGAATTTAGCTCTGCCTCTCTCTCTCTCTCTCTGTGCGATATTCACCGAAACAATAGCGAAAAATATAAAAAATTATATATCAACATATTTTTCTAGTACCTGTCTGCATTTAGTCCTTTTTAACGCGATGTCAAACAATAGTCTTCCTGTGTTAGTACTGTGATGGCAAAGGTTCATTTCAGTGCAGACCTATTTTGATGTACGATGCTTTTCAGTTGTCTGTGCTTTTGTGCTCAGGAGAATGGTAGCCATCGGCCTGACAGATTATTAGTTTCTTTTTTAAATTTTAATGTTATTGGCCACAGCTAAATTTAAACAATATTTCCCTCAATAAGAGTAATAAGTTGGCCTTTGTAATGAACACATAATGTGGCCTTCGTTCCTCTAGGACGTTATGCAGCCTTGGAGTTTCGGGACAGTCTGTCGGTCCCATTTTCAAGAATCAAAGTTTTGTAGTGTTTTTACTACTTAAATATCAGTTAGGTTAAGCTTAGTGTTCTAGGATTAGTTTGGCCTGTGTTGTTTTGTCTTCGTGAGGTCATTATAACTGCGTGCTTGTTATTGACTTAACTTGCAATGTGAACGAGGAGTTACTTCATAACCTGATTACATTGAAGCATTACTAATCCTCTTCTTTTGAAAAGGTTCATTTTCTCCTCATTATGCGAACTGTATCATTAGTAACTAAATTCTCAAGTGAGGGTTGGGGTCATTTTTGTTCGTGGACCTTGAGTAGGTGAAGATGAAGGCGACAATTACTTAGAATTTTCTTGAAGTAAGTACCTAGTAATAGGGACACGCGGTGGCGCAGTTGGTTGAGGCACTGCGCTGCGAGCCGGAAGGTCGCGATTTCGATTCCCGATGGTTTCATTGGAATTTTTAATTTTCCGCCCGCACTATGGCCGTGGGGTTGACTCAGCCTCTAACAAAAATGAGTATTAAGAATAATTCGTGGCGAGTAAAGGCGGCCGGTGCGTAGGGCTGACAACCTTACCACGTTTATGTGCCGACTGTCTTGAAATCTGGGAGCCTCAACCTGCTGTAACCCTCAGGGACTGGTCAGGCCTGCAAAGGGATTGCTTTACCTTTACCTTTTAAGTACCTAGTAATGCGGCAGCACGTCCTGGAAGAAAGAAATGGTTGATTACACCGCTGTGGAAACTCAAAACTCGTAAATTCACTCTCGTTTTTTCTTTCCTTATATCCATGAGTGATGAATTATTGTTTCCTTCATTATCAGCCTTGCAAGAGTGTTACATCCCGTTGTCTTTATAACAAGCGAGTATAAAATATATGTTCTACACTCCACCACATACTTTCATTTCAAAACCTTTTCATTACTTCCCCCATGCTGATACTTTTAAATTAAGCTGTACGTAATTTTGTGCCATCTGCTCTTATGCCTTCTTTGTTTCCCATTCTAACTAGAGCTCTCCTGATTATACAATAAGCTCTCGTTTCTCCTCTCTTCCCTGTTCGAAAGCACGCCTCATTTCAATCGTAAAATAAATTTGTCTCGGAGTCCTTACTCGAAATGTCAACCTGTTTTTTAATTAATTATTAATTTATAATTTCGTTTACGTTTTTGACAGTGTACTGTAGAGCACAATATATTGACTAGGCTTCGGACTGGAAAAATAAAAGGTTTGGAGTTCGATCCCAAACAGGGGCACCGACTTATTTCTATATATAGTGTCAAAACCGAAACTGTGACCCATTCAGCCATTTAACCAGTACGTATATGGGAAAATTTATCCAGGGAAAAATTGACCGTTGACGTAGACTGACCGCCGATCTGCATCTAGTGCTGAGGTTAATAAAGTAAGCAGCTATATATATATATATATATATATATATATATATACCTGCTTCTCATAGATCTCCACCGCGTGTTATTTTATAAAGCAGAGCAAATATTTTTTATTTTACTTTTGTCGCCTAACACGAAGGTTTAGAAGCAGTGTTACGAAAATTCTCGGATTTCACGTACGATGTGTGGACTTGTGTATGAGACGTCTGCATGTGAATCTGGAATTAGATTTCAAAAAAGAAAGTCAATGTACGTATAACGTAACATTGACGTGCGATATCGCTACAATTGTTGCAGTGGAAAAGCAAAAAATATAACATATTCTGAGTTTTTTTTTCGTTGTTACACCATGCATGTTGTTGAGCAACTCAATTACCATACCAACCACTTCACATATATAAAATTAACACATTAAAATATTAAAAACGCTCTGACACGTTTCGGTCCTAGGACCATCATCAGGGAGCCATATCGTCCTTGCTAAAGTCACACTATAAAAAGCCACATTAATTTCGCTGTACCAGTTGGGTATTGTGGCAGCATGCCATGTTGTGTAATGTTATGTTGCGAAGAGTGCCCTGATGGGCAGGGCACTCTTCGCACGCACCATGTTACTTTTTCATCTTTGGACTGTCTGGCTGTAACATATTTTTACACATTGTCTCATAAACGCCACAGTTTTCAGAAAAATTAGTATAAAATGAGAGTTTTGATTTTCTCAACGACTTTTGTCTGAAAAACTTCTCATTTTAAGAATAATTCAGGAAGATGTTATCAAAATGTACATAGGTCTTAATGGTTATCATCATAAATGTACACAGGTCTTCACGTGAAGTACCAGTTATTGATATCACATTCTAATTAAACGTGAAGTTTCCCGACAGATTTTCGAAAAGTATCCGAATATCAGATTCCACGAAAATCCGTCCAGTTGGAGCCGAGTTGTTCCTTTTGGAAGGACGGACAGACGGATCGAGAAACAGACAGAAGAATACACATGACGAGGTTATTACTCTCGTTTCCTCTTTTCCCGAATGCGCCTAAGAACAATTTATCTTGTTCTGTAGTCATATTACTGTGCTTTGTTTTCCTCGGGAGTCACCCTGGTTTCCGAAACTACATGAAACCTTATTGTATTGACTGACCCTAATTTTGTTCCACCCAAAAATTCAGGACAAGGCGCTGAAAAACAATCGTAATATTGGCATGGAATTAAAAACAAACGCAGTTGATCTGTGTGCTCGTGACGTCCACAAATATTCGTTACGATTCTAAGACACAATTAATAAAAGACCAACTCTCTTAGAGATCATATCGAAAAGTAGTTATGAAAATCTAACGAAGCTCAGTGTGAGCTTGAGTAGCTCGACCATTATCATGGTTTGTCCTGTTTATAGATCATTTCTGCCCTCTGTTTTTGCATTGATGTATCAACAACTTTTAATAAACGTCGGGGTTAGTGGTTTAGCTGTGAAACCACCGCAGAATTTGGCTGATCACATGCTGGCACTGCCAGTTGTTTATGAAGCCATTTCCTTTACTGGATTCCCTATATTGCGCAATATTTTATTAAACTCCACAGTACGGCGTGGGCCGGGTAGTTCAGTCGGTATAGCGACTGACTACGGACTGGAAGTTCCGGGATCGAATCCCGGTGGGGAGAGATTTTCCGCCTGCCTAGACCGGCCCTGGAGCCCACCCAGCCTCCTGTAAAATGGGTACCGGGTCTTTCCCGGGGTTAAAGTGCGGCCGGGTAGTGCTGCTGAACACTCACCCCTTCTACTGCCACGGTCATGGAAGAGTAGAGCTATACCTCTGCCCAACCTCTGGGCCACACCGGGCCTGTAACGGGATCACTTTACCTTTACCACAGTACGGCATTTGGCATCCGAGTATCATGCGATATATAAGGCAAAAGTAGGTTCCAAATTTAATGAATCACTTCAAAAAGTTAACATATGCTGCGATTATTTTGATTATTTGTAGCAATTTGTCACATATACTCTTCTTCATACACTCAGCAGTTTACTTTCTCGTTGTTTGTGCATCGTACTCTGAGTGTATTTATTGTTGATCTGAGGAAAATTCATCTGTACTTTCACATTGACTGCTACATTTATTACTTGCCGTGTTTCTAGACATTCCTGTGATATTTCTCTCCAGAATTCTAGCTCTCTGCCTACTATGATCTTCCCTGTGCAACTTAAAATGCAAACTGGTAAGAAAATCTAAAATTAAACCTCCGGAATTTTAGAGAGAAATATCTTTTATATGTGTCCGACAATTGGTTGTCAATAGTACGATATAAATAACCAACTTGATGTAACAATAGCAATTTATTAGTAAATTCAATCAGCTCAACATATTTTCGGGCGATAATTTCGTCCATCTTCAGTAGTACTAGACTGTGTTTACAGCTTGTGGTATAATGCACCGAAGAAGTTGCCTGCTTGTGAGAGGTTTGAGGCGAAATTATCTCCCGAAAACATGTTGAGCTGATTGAATATACTAATAAACTGCTATTATTGCATCTAGTTGGTTGTTGATACTATTGTATCAGAGATGCACGGTGACACAAACTTCAAAGTTGGCTGTTTGTAAGAGAATAAATCATGAGAGAGAAAGGAGTTAGAAATATCCTGTAGCAGAGAGGGTACAGAATTCTGAAAAATAGAACACAGTCTTCATGAAGATGTTAGAGAGAAGAATGGGCGGAAAACGCGAATTTCTTCGTGAAACATACTGAAATAATGGCTGCAACATTTGGAAAGAATGCCTTTGAGTAGAATATTCGAAGCCTGTCTATTACGTCAATGTAAAGCGAAGGGTGAAATATATAAGGGATTTCGACGAAAAATATAGAAGGGGCGACCGGTGCGAGATGAAATTTTAACCATCAGTACTGGTGATACTTGAGGAAATTTCCAAATCTTTGCGGGTGATAATAACCACGTCCCGTATTCGTTAAACAACTGCAGGTGTGTGAATTTGTCTGCTAACTACAATAGTACAGTAAGTTTGATTTTATCTTCCTTTCTTACTGCTTAAACTCAGGAATATGACGACTATAGCAGGGCCAATATTCGTTCTGGGAGCCTGAAGGCAAAACGGCCAGAAGTTCCAGGGTGACGCCTTGTGGATGGGGTAAGCCTGCAGCCGGGATCAATTCTCTGTACTCACAGCGGTTAACTAATTAGGACGTTCATCTGTAGCTGCCCAGCCATTGGCTACACACTACATGCAGTACCTGGAACCCCAACTACTGCTCATTGACCACAAGGTAGCATGTAATTACGCACTGAATGATATCGTTACGTTAAATTAGTCATTTTCAGCTGTTTCGGTATTTACGAATCTTGCAGTCAGCAGTGCAGGCTCTGCACTAGCCCCGACACTCGTATTTGTCTCAATACCGAAGCATCTGTATTGATTATATTGATACGAATTTCGTTGCAAGGCAAATCTTGTAAGAACAATAGTGCGACATTCTCAAGCGCGTTATTTTCTATGTCACATTTTAATGAAGTGCGGCATATCGAAAAGGGGTGTTAGTTTTTTTCCCAAGTGGGTATTTAACTACATACGTTTTTAAAGAACTGTATTTGTCAATTCATCCCACAGTGTGTACTGGATATAAATAACGTAGTGTCCTGGAGTAGAAGATTCGCCTGTAGTAACATTACGTCACTCTGAACTACAAACTTACTTTATAAGAAATTAATTTCCTTGAAAAGATAAATGATTATTGACCCGCTTCACGGCTGTATCTCAGAGGGCCAGAAACGACTAGCACACTTTCGTGTTTCTTACCCTTCATTGCGATTTCACAAAGAAAGGGACGTTAGACTGCGTGGCTTGTTGATATTTTCAGTAAATTTACTGGCTGTCTGACTTCATTGTATCCGCAGCAGGAGTGGTTAGTGATGTGCACAGCGTTTCAGTTATTTAAAATTCAGCAGAAATGAAGTCTTATATTTTGTAAAGCGATTGTACGATTTCACTTTTATGTGTTTCGAGTATTACCAGGCTGAGGTTTGGACAGGTCCGCTGCTTGTATGTGTTAACGCGACACGTATTTTTAATCCACGCTTTATATTTATTTAACAGCCAATGAAGAAGGTCAGTGAGGATCGCAAATAGACGCTGTTGTAAATAAATGTAAAAAATGTAAAAGAAGAATTGTTCAGCCGTCGACACCAGTGGAAGACTGATCGTGGTAAAAGGTGTTCTGTGAGTGTTTCAAGGCATCCATAATTTAACATAATTTAGTGTTTTAATGCTAGAAACTACTAGGATTATAATGTAGTAAAAATAAAGAGTAGGGCGTTCTAAATAGGCATTGGTTGTTTCACTTCTTGGGCGAGTTCGATCTCAGGCGAATCCACTGGGATTTGGGGTGGACGAAGTGGCACTGGGACAGTATCTCTCCGAGTACTTCGGCTTTGCCTTGTCACTGTCATTTGTCAACGCTCCTTGCTCCGCAGTTCACCAACCACCGACGCTGTACAGTCTTGGAAAATGACACCGTCGTTAAGGTACTTTCTGTCTCTCTCCAAATAAGCGAGTCTTGTACTGTGATTACGGATGGCAAGCACTGCAGGTACGAGAGTGTTACAGTGCGGCACTGCACCGATAAGTATTGTTACACCGTCTGTATCTTGTGTTTTCAAAGATCTCTTACTCTTAATTTCAAGGATTAAATTATAGCCAGTCTGCATCCCAGAAAGCCTTGAAATCAAGATAGACTTAAAATGACGCGAATTTTGTTACCGGTTGTAGAGGCTACGTTTCTCGCCCTATTTCTTTTATGACAATGGTAACTGATGTGCTTATTAAAACTGCAGGTCTTCCAACATTTTTTTAATTGTTGGTACCGATCGTTATAACGTCATGAATATAATTCACTTTCCTTTAATTATTTAAATTGTGTGTGTAGCCACGAGATTGTACATAAAGATGTAATTAATGTGAACTTTCACAGGTGGGAGATATTTGAGTAAATAACATACAATTAACAATCCGACTTTCCATTTGAATCATCCAAAAATTCAGCTCTGTACATGTACTTCGTACTGGCTGTACGGGATTTTAGTTCACACACAACTTCCAGAAAATGGTTCTCCTTCCACTTCACCACTATCTTCTCGTGTCCGTCAACTCCATCATAAGAGAAAGGGCCAACATTTAATTTCAATAAACTCACGAAGTTTACATAATGAAACTACCAAAAGCAAGACCCACCTTTGTCTTTATTAAGAGACTGGATTTTGTAACATCTGTGTTTCCAGATTATTTGAGATTCTGCCCCTAATTTTCCATCTACCAATTATACGAAGCTGCTAAAACATCGCTAAAATAAACAAGATGTAAATTTTTGAGATTTTTAAATTTAATGTAAAGCTTTTGTTTTACGAATTTGACGGCTGGTGCTCGCCACAGGGGCTACACCTGGCAGTAGCAACATCTCACATTGAAGCTTACTGGTGTCTTGAGAAGACGCTGAGATGGGGCGTATTTATGATGCGCCTCTTAGGGCTTCTGTTGGAAGATGTTTCCGCAGTATGCCATCTCTCATTACTTTTATCAAATATTCACAATAACCCCAGCACCGGTTGTCCGCTGTTGAAGAAACTTCGACTCCCCTTTGTTTAAATACTTAACATACCCTGCCAGAGCCTCTCAAACATTTCCAATTTATAGTTACACGTTGTCTTAGACGCAAATATCTTTATCCTCTGTCAGACATTTAAACATACTCTGGGAGTGTAACCCGTTTCTTTGCACCTTGTTCTGCCAAGAAGCCCATTCTTTGACGTTACCGATTAACATCTGGATGAATTCCTTATTTCTGACGTGCAAGCAGTTTATCCTATGCTTGTAACATTTGGTGAAATGTATACAGATATGCTGTATATTGAGAATGTTTACAAAATATAAAGTGAAAGAAGGTTGTATTAGTTTGTCAGCACTTGTAACCGACATGGAACTGTACTCGAGAGGGTCAACTGTTGTTTTTGTATGAGATCTATTTTAAAACTCAGTGCATTCCTAGCAGCAGATACAGGGGCATATCACACGGATGTTCTTGCATCGCATCTCGCTACGTGTATGCCCTGCAGGCACCCGTTGCTATATTACCGCTCAAATGCTGGAACAAATTAAGATGCTGTTCAAGTTAGATTACGTGTAAGCTGTGATTAACGGCAGTTCGAAAGTGTACTAAAACACACACAGGATGTCCCAGATTGTTCGTCTGGTCTTCTGTGTTTCCGGCACATCTTCCTTCCGCAAGAAGTGCTATCAATTTCAATTGAACAGTGTCAGTATTGATCACACATACTAGTTGGTATTCCGGTGTGGTATTGTTAGGTGTGTGTTATCAGCACAGGGGAGCAGGTAAGCATAATTCCATAGGCTGCTGCTACAGCGTTCGCAACAGGCAGCGATTAACTCTGCTCATCCCGACACCGGCAACAAAGCAGAGAGGGGGAGAGAGAGAGAGAGACAGAGAGAGAGAGACGTGCTTGCTGCTGGAGTAGTAATTACACACCAGATGAAGTTACATCATTACATCACTTCTCTTGTTTGTACATGTGATTGCATCACGGGTGACGGCGCTATGAATTACCGCCAACGTGGATCTTTGTAACTTGCAATAAGTTGAGAATGTTTATACGTGTTCATAACTGTACGTACTTGTTTTTGTGTGTGTTATTTTAGGTTATCCTGTGTGTTCATACTACAGGGTAAGCATTTACGTAAATATCTCTCGCGCTCTTCGAAAATAAAGAACTGGGTGCAATTCAAATCGGTGTTACCAACGCGAAAGGGAATGAGAACTTAGCAGGAACCAGAAAGCATATCCTTTGATACAACTATTCCATGTGTACTTACAATAGAATCTTGTTTTGTTTATGTATTTAGGATTGTTGGTCGCTCACTTCGCGACTCTGCTTGTATGTCAGGCGGTATAAAGTCGAATGGTAGGTGAATAGTAATTGATTAATTGATATGGAGTGGAAGCAAGCGATCGTGACCTAATTGAGGTATATCCCCGCGATTACGTCGACCGGGTGGAAAAAATCACGAAAATATGCAATTAGGATAGTTACTGTCAAGGAAAAGACTCGAAGCAGGCACCTCCGGAATATAGTAAGTCCAGAGAGTTTACAGTAAATCAGTCTTCTCAGCATTGGGTCAAACTGTGGTATCAATAAAGTGATGCGTACACGTATGACGTATACGCACGCAAACACACAAACACACAGAATCTTTTTTTTTTAATTTTGTCTCGTCTAATCTTTAATAAAAAGGGGCGTTTTGGAATCCGGCTGTGCTTCATCCTACCGTCCACGAAGTTCTGTCTACTGTCTTAAAACATCCTTTTTTTTTGTAAATAATTTTGTGCAACACGCATTGGTCGATGTTGTTAAGCGCAAAAAGCTATTCTAGTAATTAACGTTCAGAGTAAACAATCATTATAAATTTAATTGCATTACCACTTGCACTACATAACAGAACACTCTAAAGAAAAGACATGTCTTAGTTCAATCATAATTCTTTCTCAGCAGAGTATTTTTGTTTGTACTAATTGTTCTTACACGGTCTGATGTACAAGAAATCAGTTTCTTCATTTCAGCGTGTTAAAAATTGAACAACAATTTTAAATGGAGGCCTCATAATAGGCCTACAATTTGTCAGATTTTTATAAAACTTTGGTATTTTATTACACGTGATTTGCACACCCAATAACTGCACCTGTCCTTACAGTACCAGAATACTGAAATGTACGTCGACAGTTATCTTTAACGTGAATAAACTGACCAGTGCAGCGTTTAGTTTATTGTGATTTCTGATTCTTTTACCTTCTTTTATAGGCCTAGAACAAAATATTTTCTGTCCGTACATAGGCCGAAGCTGCTGTAGCGTGCTTAGTTTCTTTATGCCTGGCGACACAGTGGCGGTCTGCGTTACAAATATTGCATTCTGTTAAATAATGTTACGTTTGGTATCGGTTATTCGGATGGACAGATCATCGTTGGAAGTCGAGTTAAAACGTAGCCATTACCTTCACTTTTGAAAAGTCTTAGAAATTCCTCTGACGATTACGAAGCGAAATAGAATTAATAAAAATGTAGCGTTATAATGTCTACATTTCCTAGATTACAGATATGCTGCCATGACGCCTGCGTTTTGAATACTGAACATTATTTCCTTTTTGAACTTTGAACTTTATGATAACATAATATTAATGATAGAGTTACGAGATATGTCCGTTTGACATTACATGTTATTCAGCTTTGGTTGCGATTGTCTGAGACTGTTTCACAAGTTGATTACTGCAAGTTGTGACGTGTTACATTAACCGTTCGCGTGCTTATGACTTGTTCCGAATATCAATGTACTGACACGAAAAGAGGGAGAATAAAGTAATGCTTCTATTCATCCAGCAAAGCATTTTTCTATCTCCCGAAACCTGAATGAGATAATTATGTGCAATAAGAAATCCGTTAGCAGCGGTTGCATTCACACAATTTTCGTTGCCTACGCTGTAGTGCTACTGTGATAACATCTAAATGTTTGTTAGAACGGCGCTGTCCGTCCTTCGGTAATTATGTTAATTTTAGTCTACTTTCCTCCCTAAAGAGGAAAAAAAAAATCGGAGTTACAAGATTATAATGCAGTGTGTGGGGGCGTGCGCACGCGCGTATTTAACTATTGCAGCTTTAGAACTAACTGACTGATTTTTGCGGAGGTGGATATGAACTTTACGCTGTTCACACAAGACCAAAGGCTGTGTTTTCTAATTTACGACACTCAGCTATATCGACATGGCAGAACGCGAACTTGTAAACAGTTAGTTCCGCTTCTCTAGAGCGTGGGTATACAAATGTTTTGTAGAATGTAAAATAACAAAATGACTGCTATACAAAATTTGTTATTAGCTTCCGATGTGATAATTAATTAACAATCGGAAATAGCTAGGTGAAATCATAGACCGTCAACATAGCCGCAGTATTTGTATCAAATGATTTTTATCAGTCGACAGTTACAAAGACGGCAACTTTGATACTGTACCTGAGAAAATTAACATGCCGCTCGTAAAGTGACAGATTGTGGTAACCCACACATTTCCTCAAACTGAGATATCCGCATTAATAGAATTGGGTTACGAACACATACTTTGTCAAAATGTTTTTTTTTTTCCACCGAACAATTGCTTCTCCTTGTATTTTCATAAAAACATCACATGCCGAATTGCTAGTCTGTTGCGGTTCGGTCAAATTGCTTACTGTTTCCTGTGAAATTGTGTATCGGTGGGTTACAACAGGTTGCTCTTTCAAGAGCGACTTGCAGAATCTGTGTGAACGTAATAGGTTTCTGAACGGTAAACATGCTACTGATTTGTATTTGAGTTTATCAGTATATTCCTTCGCAAATTTGGGCGTATGCCTTCTGTCCGAAAATTCCTCTTATTTGACAACCAAGCGGCTAATGCAGCGAAGAAATACGTTTTGCGGTACATGCAATCTAAAAATACACTCTTTGATTTAAAATCACAGATCTTTAATGTTGCAAATAAATGACGCATTTATAAACTAAGGAAGTCGTTCGGAAAGTTAGTTTGCAAGAAGCATGTTTTGAGTTACTTGTTTTCTGTTTTATTACGAAAAGTGGATGTTCGGTTTTGCTGTTACCTCGTTAGATTTTGCCACAGTATCCATGCAAACTGTCACACGTACGAAATGTTTGCATTTTATGTAGAAAGAAATCATTATTTCTATAGTAAAACCAACTAGATGCACCAAGGTAGACTGCATTTGAAACGTGATGGCAAACGCGCAGAACCAGATTTCGTCTCTCGGCGGAACGGACGAGTCCCTTTAAATTGGCGGGGACTTCAGTTCAGTCGACTACTGGCAGCTGAGGTGTGCGCATCAGCGGCAGTAATGCTGGATACACCATGTTCCAAGTATTGCGAAGAGTACTGGCTACCCACTCCATTCGCCAGTTTTCCCTTCACTTCCCCTCGCGTGCGTCACTGTGTGCCATCACATTTCAACTGGACTCTATCAACTTTATTTTATTTTGGAATGACACTGTACATGTTTCGGACGGTCTTTCCGTCCATCATCAAGAGTTCAAGACTGTATATACTGCAACAGGCATTTGTAAAGCAGTTACTGCTGACTGCTTGCTAGCAAGCGGACAGCAGTATGTTTGACAAATGCCTGTTGCTGTATGTACAGTCTTGAACTCTTGATGATGGACGGAAAGACCGTCCGAAAATATGTACAATGTCATTCCAAAACAAAATAAAGTCGATACATTGGTGCGTCTAGTTGGTTTTACTATAGAAATAATATTACGATGCACGGCCAAATGAAAGTCAAATTCACAGAAATCATTCTCCTATGATGTCAGCGATCGCGTCACAACTGTTTCCACATTGAGATCGACTTTAAATTTGTAACCGCCAAGATTTTGCTTCAGCGCCTGAAACAGGTGATAATCTCTTGGCGAAGAATTCGCCTGATTTAATCAGAATCATTTAGGAAGTGTGCGATATGTAGCTGTTTTTTCTGACCGAACGTTTTATTACGCCTTCCCGCATTTGACGGTTAACAGAAGAACAAGGAGTTTGATATCTCGGTTGAACTGCAACTGAAGAGCCAGTACAGATGAATTGTGTGGTTGCTACTTAATGACTGGACAAGCGGATTTCAATTTCCTGCAGGAGCAGGGGTTTCCATCTTCTTCCCAACATCCACATCGGATCTGGGACAACCTGTGCGCGAAATACTTGAGGACATTTAGTGCAGGTGAACCTGGACACTTGATCGAAAATCGAGTTTAAGGACTCATTGATATTATTTCTGCATTTAATGCCATGTAATCGGCAAAGAAATAAGTCAGGTATTTAATAATAATCTCCAGGGAAGTCTACTAAGTGGACGACAAAAATAGATGGTGGATCTGTGTAAAAAAGAAATGTTAACAGATGCAAATTAAAAAATTGGAAAGAAGAGCAAAAGAAAAAAAAACAGAGCGTACTGGGAGAGGGCCATTAAAGAGGCGAAGGTCCGCATTGGACTGTAGTGCCATCGAAGAAGAAAAAGAAGAAGAAGAAGAAGAAGAAGAAGAAGAAGAAGGAGGAGGAGGAGGAGGAGGAGGAGAAGAAGAAGAAGAAGAAGAAGAAGAAGAAGAAGGAGAAGAAGGAGGAGAAGGAGAGGGAGGAGGAGGAGGAGAAGGAGGAGGAGGTCAAAATTCATAAAAAGCCAAGCC
>Ga0123352_10004793_pt1 | contig 20077 bp, 21 predicted proteins | sample TergutLab28metaG_FD_89700 | JGI IMG/M metagenome (GOLD analysis project Ga0123352, IMG submission 89700) | Labiotermes labralis P1 segment gut microbial communities from Petit-Saut dam, French Guiana - Lab288 P1 | ecosystem: Host-associated > Arthropoda: Insects > Digestive system > Gut ...
AAGAAGAACAACAACAACAACAACAACCACCACCACCACCACCACCACCACCACCACCACCTAACTATCCTAATCTAACCTGTGCTATCACGGGCTCTAATAATCAAACCTGACTTAACATATACCACCCTCAGCTGTGGTATGCCGAAGTGAAATAAAGTAAAACGAAAAGAACAATAAACGACTGAGGAGTGAAGTATAATGTGAAATGCTGCGCGAAAGTTATGCATTTAAGAAAAATGGGCCCTTTTCTTAGCAAAACTTGGTACTAGAAGCTGGGAACAAGTGTCTGTGTGTGTTTCAACAGTGTAAATGCAGTGTAAAAGTAAAATGCAGGTACAACTTAAAAGGAAGGAACCATTGTGATCGTTCACTGGCAACAGCAGCGAAATGTTAACTTCAACAGAACTAAGCCTATACATGCTGCCATTGACCACGCCTGGTGATGGTACTGTAGTACACTAGAGCACAGATGTATTGATTAGTTAAGAATTTGCATTCTAGTATATAAAGCCATGCAGTCTGCCAGAAATGTACAAAATTTCGGAAGAACATCTAGCCTTCATCTTCAGCGTAGAAGAGTGTCTGCCCTGAAGATAGAGGTAGCATTGTTCTCTGCAAAGCTGATTAATTTCTATCAGATTACACAGTGTTGCATTCTATTAGATATTTTTCATGGTCACCAGCATGAGAACCTCAAACTCACCTTATATTATTTCATCATACTGGAAGTAGGACACAGAATTTTTTTACTTAGCTTAAATGCCAGTTATGCATATTAAAATGAGCCACCAGTTTTGCTTCACTGTTTCCCAGCAACCCATCTTTCTGTTTCAGTATGGGGAAAGGATTTATGTTTGCACAAAATGAAGTTAAATGGTAAAGGCTTTATGTTGAAGAGAATTGGCTTCATACACATACCTTTTTTAACACTTTTCCACAAAAATGAGCTTGAATGGGAAAATTAAAACCTTCTGGGATATTACACCATGTGCATTTTTAATCTTTGGCAGCAATGTAGTTTAGGTTCGTATTCTTCTGGGATGTGGCAGCATTGCAAACAATATTTTTCCATTTATGCCAGTGTAAGTGAATATGTGTTCCTGTTGACATATTTGCTTCACAGTTCTAATATCTATTTTGCAAGGCTTTATGTAATACAGGGTGCAGGAGAAAAACCTGATGCTTTTGTAATTGAAGGGCCTTGAAAAATTGTGTTAGGATCTCCTTGTTTTTAACAAAATGAAGTACATTGTCACACTTTTGTGCCCAGTGTTTATTTTAAGAAAATACATCAGTAGGGTGACTTCCATCCTATATACATCATTGTACTCTGGAAATTAAATTGCCTGTTACTCATTGTGTCATTTGCACTGGCATTGCTGTAGGTATTTCTCTGATGTTCTTCTCCAAGTCAACAATGGTCCTCAGGTGACTGACATATACCTTACTCTTGGAAGTGTTCCAAGGGAAGTAGTTAAAAGCAGACAAATCAAGAGATCCTGCAGCCTACAGAATGGTCACGTTCTTTGAGGTTACATTTGCTGGGAGAATCTGAGGCACCACAGTCAGCTGTTCACTGTGCAAATGTCATGGGTGGAGCTGGCGTGGATTTTATTCTGCTCAGGAATTAATGTTGCGCTTATTGATGTAACTTGACGGGTGGAAATGGGACAACTGATTATATCTCTTTCTGCCCCATATTTAAGAAATTTCTTGCAAAGCAATACCTGCAATTACTTATGTCACAACAGCTGAATTCCTAAACTGCCTTAGATTTGAAAGGAACAAAATATAAATTCTTGTGTAAGATATGCAGAGTTAGAATAATCAGTGGCCTGCCAGAACTCCTAATGTGTCTGCTTGTGACTGCTTGCAATGGAGGTTTACCTCAAGAGCAAGATATATGTCATTTGCACTAGGATTATAATTGAATTTGAGCAGAAGGTTGGAGAACAAATCACAGCAGTGCTAATGGAGATGGTGCAGCAAGTAATGGGAAGTTTGCTGTCCAGAGTACAACAATTTGTACCGGAGGATGGAAGGCATTGATACTCGTGTTTAAAAAGTAAACTATGCATTAAAATGGTTTGAAATGTATGTAATCTTGTTAAAAGCAAAAGGTAAAGAAAATATTATTGTGTGGATGCTTTTTACTTAAAAATTATCAGGGTTTTATTTTGCCACATACTGTATTATACACAGCAAGATGCTTATTGTTTGTCTAGTCTTCCTGTTTGCGTGTTGGAACTACCATGATATCAGCCATAACCACTGCCCCCATTCACCATTACATTCCTTCTTAATTAGATACAAAGAAATCTGTAACCATTGTTCTCCTGTACATATATTTCTGATTGCAGGTCGCAAAGCTGAGAAGAAGAAGGCTAAAAATGTTCATGTCCAAGAGCTCACAGACAAACAGAGAAACCCAAAAGCTTTCACTTTCAACTCAGCAGTACGAGCTGAACGCCGGTTCAGAAGGTAATATTTTGTTGTACAATCATAAGAGAATTTGAAAACTTCAGTTGTAAAAAGAATAAATGGAATTTGTTATATATAATTCCAACTAATTGCAATTCTTTGACAGACAAAATATATGTTGTACTGTTTTGTGGTTTACATTCCTGTATATATTTCAGCTTAAATAAGCCACCTTCAGGGAGACTCAGTCACAGAGAAAAATTGAACATGTATTAACATTAACATACATCGCCATATACATAGTACAGACATGTTTAACATGTAGCAGCCCAATATCAGGATATTAATTTAATTAATATCTTAATTAATACTGATGTTTAATATATCTATCTGTAATACAAAGATTAGGTTAAAATGTATAATTTAAGCCCATGTGAGTATCTTTAATTCCAATGACCTGTGTATGCACTTTTTGCATTCAAAAATCCATATATTCATCTCTTTGTGTTTGCTCATATAGTGCACATTATTTAAAAAATTACACGGATTAGATCCACATTAAGATGGCTTATTTAAGTCACAACTTTTAGGGGAATGTGAACTATAAAATAGATGAATATCTTGAATTATATATAATAAGTATATGTCTAATATACAGGTTGTGTATGTATAAAATTAGGAAGTTGTAATATATGGGGAAGTATTTACCATGGAAAGCAGAGCACACAGTGTTGGTATGTGATGGACAAGGTGACAATGGGTGCACTGCAGGATGTCGTTCAGGTCCTGTATGTACCTTACATTGGTTCTACAGCTGTCAGTAGCATGATCAAGTTAAAAGGCTGCTAATCATCACTTCTGTAATTACACACTCTTTCCTTGTCCTGTTATCTGTTAACATTTGCCCTAATTTTTGTAAGAAATTTTTGCCCAAGCCAAAGGTGAGATTGTACCTACAGTGATACGTGACATGGTGGTTGCCCCTAGCACCTGGGGAACCTGGTGTGGGCTGGTCTGAATGGCACCACCATGAATTTCACCATAAATCATCATGACCCAATTCACAGGCATGTTTGATGCTGAACTAACCTGTTGCTATCAACCTAGCATATTCATATCTTCACAGAGAGATTAATTGTAAAAAAGTGTGTGTGTGTGTGTGTGTGTGTGTGTGTGTGTGTGTGTGTGTAGAAATTAAAAAGCACATTCTGTCTGCAAGTGAATGTTTTCATGGCACAAAAGGGCTTTTAAAATTGTATCTGCATCCAAGAAAAACCAAACCATTATTGTATAAAGTATTAATAAGGCCAGTGGTTACATATGCATCAGAAACTTGGGTGGTAGCAAAGAAAGGTGAAGAAGCTCTTGGTCCACTTGAGAGAAGGATTTATGGAAGCTTCTTTGGGACAGTACAAGGGACTGGTCAGTACGGAAGAATATACTGTATAACACTGAATTATATAAACTACATGATTAAATAGATCTGGTAGAATACATAGGAATTAATAGATTACAGTGTGCATGGCATGTGACATGCACAGTGAATGAATTCTGAAAAGAATACTCTTAACCAGGCCAGAAGGAAAATGAGGGATTGGAAGACCAAATGTGAGGTGGCTGGATAAATGGATCAAGACAGTGAAAGAGTAGGAGAAAGACACTGGAGGAGACAGGATAGAAATAGGGATGAATGGAAAAAAACTTCTGAGAAAGGCCAAGACCCACCTGGAATTGTCAGTCCATTGGTGGTGATGGTGGTGGTGGTTATTTATGATCATGATTCTCATCTTCTGAGGGATACTAATTTGTGGTGGGGGGGGTTGCAATGTTGGATAGGATGATATCTCACAGTTACCACAGTAACTCATATCAGTCCTGTTAACTCTGCTGTATTACATTTCAACTATTTCCTGTGCCACACCTGTCATACATTTTGAAACTGTAGAATTTTCTCTGTTGGGTTCTGCTTGGGATCATGTATCATTTACTGCAAATGAATATTGTCACCATTTATCATCCAGACTCTCAATTCCTTAGTATGCTGTGACAGTTCCTTTTTTATAACTCTGTCATAAATCACTTTTTCTTTCTCTCTGACTTAAATGTAACTGGAAGAATCACTGGAGTATTTATTTTTTTCTTATAAAATCAAAATGCCTAGAAATTTCACACAGTGTGAGGATTGAAGGTGGAATGAATCTTTTAGATGTTGACTACAATGTTACTTGCATTGCCAAACATTAAAGACTCTTCAGTAATTGGGTGTCCGTGCCTTTCACCCTAAGCAATAATGCCAGCTTGTTATGGTTGCCATTAATATTAAACACCTTTAAAACTAAGTATTTCTGTGCAACATATGTTTGATATTTTGCTTTCATTTTTATATGAACAGTAAAGTGTCCTTAGAGTGAAAATTTTGCTGATACACTTTATTATATGAGGGCCACTCAAGTGAAACTGGTTCTGGGCACAAGAATAGAGACTTTTAAATATAGGCTTCATGAGAGGTGAGGCAGGTATCCCATTCACAAACCAGCTACTAGAGCCCCTCCACAAATAACTCCCTAAACTGTGGCTATTACCACTGCACCAATTCTGCCTTGGGTCATCTTTCATCAGTGGCCCTTTAGCACTTTAATTTTTTAAGGATCTAGACATAACCGTCAGTACACAACACTGCTGTGGAACACCCTTGAGACCTTTATACCATCATCAAGAGAGAGTATTCTGTCCCTGTGTGGCACATATTTAAGGACACCTGGTGCATTATGCTTGAGAAGGTGTTGAACCTTCCTCCATATAGCCTGAACCCTGTACCTTGTAATGACCTTGTGTTTTATCCACTAAAGAAGGCATTAAGAGGCCTTTGATTTGGGTCAGGGAGAGATATCAAGGTCACAATGGTGCAGTGTTTCCTGCAGCAACCCATGGAGTTCTTTTGGAAGGGATCCATTGGCTGGTGTGTCAATGAGACGACTTCCTTAGTGCCCATGGGGATTGCTTTTAACAGACTGTATTCATTTGCTAAGATCAGTCCCCATAAAATTTTGATTTGAACATACCTCATGTCCACGTGTGAAGTTGTGGAAGTGTTGGGAGAAACAGGTGTAATACAAGTATTGGAAACTGACTGACAGTAAATGGTTTAGATCTTCCCATGTGTCAATCCTTGCTGCTGCTCTCAATTGTACAATAGCCGCTCATGTTCTTGTTTGATTCCTGGAACAGTAATAATGGGCTATGAGGTACTATGAGTAATGTAACAGTGGAACTGGACAAGGATTCATTAAATTATAATTACTTCATTTCAGGCATAATCTTTTCTGACCTCCCTTGCTACAGTTCAGTTTCATGTAACACAAAACATTACATATTAATAATACATGTTATTTCAGGAAGCAGGATTTTGAAACCAAGAAGCAGCACATTCCATTAGTCGATCGGACACCACTGGAACCACCACCTGTCATTGTTGCAGTGGTTGGGCCACCAAAAGTTGGTAAAACAACTCTAATACAGTGTTTGATAAAGACATTCACCAAACAGCCACTGACAAGCCTAAAAGGGCCAGTCACACTTGTTTCAGGTTAGTAATTGTTTTCTCCAAATAAGTGCCTGTAATTAAAGAAAAGAATTTCAGTGAATAATACTGGGGCTGTAAAGACCTGCCAAAAAGGAATGAACATGAAGTGGTATTTTGAGTAAGTATCTTATTCAAATCAATTTTCTTTGATTCTGCATCATCTTTATATTCATTTGTTCAGGTACAGACACATTGTTACTAAACTAATCAAGAGTGCAGTGCATTCAGATAAAAATTATGTTTCTCACAGTACTGATGAACTACACTGATATTATACTTGATGAAGACATAAAATTCTTTTTCCTCTGAACTCATTTGATAACTACCATTTTGAAAAATGTCAGGAACTTATGATCACAGAAATTACACTTCATGACAGGTCCAGCCAGCTGGTGTATTGTCACAGCTTTTCTCTGATGGGACCTCAACTCCCTCTTGGCACTTGTCTGAACACAGACAAGCTGGAATTGCTGAGTCAAAGAGTGTGTGATTAAGGCTGAGCAACTGGGATTCAATTCATGATGGAGAAAGGCATTTTTATTATTGCCAACTTCTTCAGCTTGGCATAAGGTCACAACCAGCTTACTATCCACTCTGTACCAGGGATTCTTCCTCAGAGTGGAGAAGTCAGATAGTTCTGAGGTTAAGAAAGCATATATCTTTCCCTCCACATCCCTTATACACATTGTATGCACAGGGTCATTTTTCTGCATTGTTAATATTGCTTGATGCTTGCTTTATGGCGTGTTGTTTTAAATGTTGTTTCCAGGTAAGAAGAGACGAATAACACTAATGGAATGCAACAATGATATAAACAGCATGATTGATATTGCAAAAGTTGCAGACCTGGTTTTGCTTTTGGTGGATGCTTCATTTGGTTTTGAAATGGAGATATTTGAATTCCTCAATATTTGTCAGGTAAGGCTTTCAGAAGAGTACAACAGTTAGCCTGTATGCAGAACCCATCAAATACTCATATGACAACCCACAAGTGAAAGGTTATACCATTCCGTATATTTAACTGTATATTTTTTTCTGTGCAACACTGTATATTCTTTTTCTGCTACATGCTTCAGTAAAGCTTGACCATCATCAGGTGTGTGTGATAAGTTTGCTTAATCTGTTCAGCAAAGCACACAAAATATATGCATTGGTGGTAGGTTGTCAGAATGTTTACAGATGTGTGAAACATTTGTGTGGATATCCATTGTACTGTTTTCATACCTTGTCTGGTCTGATTTAGGTTCATGGAATGCCAAGAGTAATGGGTGTGTTAACTCACTTGGACATGCTGAAGAACAACAAACAACTGAAGAAAACCAAGAAGACACTGAAGCACCGTTTCTGGACAGAGGTGTATGCAGGAGCAAAACTGTTCTATCTGTCCGGGTTGTTGCATGGAGAATATCTTCGTAATGAAATTAAGAACTTGGGCAGGTTTATTTCTGTCATGAAGTTTAGACCCCTCACTTGGAGGACAACACATCCCTACATTGTAGGTATGTCTGGTTTTTCCACCACGTTTTCTCATTCATTGTTTCTTAGTACTATGTACAACTGTAATTGCCACTTCCAGTAATATTACCAGTGGGGGGTTCGTTTAGGCAGTAAGGCATGACTACCATGATAAACAGCCTTGGGTTAGGGTTTGCTCTGATTTGGTGTAGGTATTTTTGCTTTCACTTCCTTCACCCACAATAATGTGGAACTTTTATGAATGTTAGGACTATGAAGCCACTGTCATAGTTTGTAACCCTCATGAAGCTGTGGGGCCACACTTTGAACTACCAGTCTCATCATGTACCACTGAAGTTAGTTAAGTCTGCTTCAAAGACCCCCACATCATGAGAGTATACTCGTTCATCGTTTTCGAGGCAGACAGAGGCCTGGAAGTTTGAATCACAATATTATATTTCGCTGTTTTATAGCATAATTTCAATTCAGAGTTCGGTGAATGATACAGTTTATTTTAAGAATTACTGTTTCAACAACATTTTGTTTGTGGGTAGAGCATTAGCATTTGTGAAGAATTATTGAACTCGCTGTTTACTCATTTATAGAGGTGACAAAATGTTAGCACTGATGCCAAATGTGGCAGTGACTGAGATATCAAGTCACTGCCAGTCACAGTGTGTGTGATCTTTTAGAATTTGAATTGTAGACACATTCTAAATGACACATGTAAAGACATCTAATATTTTATCTAAATTTTGTGATGTGACACTTGCCTGCTGCAATAATCCAAGTTCCTGATTATTAGGGAAACACTGTGGAAAGGTTTCTACATTGAAGTTACTGAAAAGTGGTAATAGTTTTTGATGTATTAAAAAAGTAATATCTGAAGACAGAGACTTACAAAATCACAGTCTTTTCCAAGCTACAAGGTATGTTGTTCATAAAGGTCATTATTTGGGGTGATGACATTTTGTACAAAATGAGTTATTGCAAGCTTACATCATAAAATATAACCTATCAGTTCCAGCACCTACATAAGGAAATTATACTGCTTAAAAATATCTTTCAAAGTTGACACCTGTTCTTTGGCAACTCATAACATTCTTATATACAGTAAACCCCCAACTTGCATTGTCTTGAGTTGCATCATTCTGCACATATGTCATTTGCCATGGACTCAGTATATTAAGATAATCATGCAAATGCATACATAAAATGCTGAAAATGTCTTTGAGCCTCCAGACTTCCATTATCAGGACCTCACACTCTATGATCTTGAAGCTGAGGAGCTGAGCCGAAGAGGAAACCATGATGATTTCAAAGTTCACTGAGGACTTTTAAGTTATTGAAGCTGACATCAAAATGTTTGTGGCATTGATCTGAACAAGCAGTGCGTAACAACTAGACAAGGAGTTATGAGAGTGCTTCCTTGCTACGAGAAAATTCTGAGCAGAAGGAGGTCTTTGTTTTGCCAGAGTTCATTAATTGATTTCATCGTGTAACCTTCAGATAATGATCCAGATGACTTGCCTTCAGTTCAAGAGGAGGTGCCTTGACCTTAAATTATCACGTATTTGTCAGATATTTTACTGTACTTACAGTTTTCATAAGTATAAGTGTATCTTTTTTCTTGGTTAAAACAGATCATCTGAAACCAGCATCCCCATTTTAACATTGAATTTATGGGAAAATCTGTCTTGACTTATGTCACCATGACCAACATCGCTAGTCTCAGGACCACCAACAAGTCGACTTCAGGGATGAATGTAGACCTGTTTTCATTATTTTTTATAACGTTATAGTGGAACAGTGTTCTTTTGAATTTTGTAGTTCGGCACCTGTGGACAGTTACACATGGTCTGTTGCTGCCATGCCACTGCATACCATAATTCCTTCCCAGTTTTTGAATCCACAATTTAAATTTCCATTCTACTATTGATTCAAGTTGGATAAAACCGTGGATGCAGTTAGACATTTTGTCAGTTTATTTGAAACTCTTTCAGATAATTCTTATGCTCAACTTAGCCTTCATTTTTGTAGGCACTTTGTTTCTATGTTGGGAAGTGTGTTTCTTATTATTGTTTCATGTGTACTGTTTTCTGGTAACTGTCCTACTAAGAGTTTCTTTCTCACTTGCCTTTCTTTATATCTTATTGGATGAAGTGTGCACATTTTTTTGCCAAGTACAGTAGCTGAACAGTTGAACTCACATAGACTATTTGTTTTCCCCCAGACCTGCTTATCAGTTAATTTTCATTATTGTTTGTGTAGATAAATTTGTAACTATTCGTTCACATTCACATGGCAGCAACCCCCTTCACATCCTTGTGAATGATCTGGTTCACAGTATACTCCATTGACTGTTGTAGTTATGATACGTACAAATGTGAGTGGCACAAACCTGTTTATCTTTTTTATTCTTTATTCATGTTAAATGTTCTGCCTACCTTACTTTTAACGATTTTTTGTCTGAGAAATATATACATTTTGATAACTGGGATGTGTTTATATATATGCCTGCACTGTCATATTCAAATGACTTAGGGTTTTATTTCAGAAGGTGTATTTTTGTATTGTACTACTAGTTGCGTTTACTGTTTTTTGTTTTGTATTCTTGAATACTTTTATTCATCTCGTATAAACCCTATTATGAGTGAAAGTTACCCATCTCATCTCCCCCACCTATGTTTTGGTTACTACCACATTTCTGTCTGCGCTTGTGTAGTATCTTTCTATTCAATTTTGCAGTTTTTTTGAAGCCATTATTCTTTGATTGTAATTATTTGTTATTCTATTAGTTTTTTGTTCCAGGCTTAGTGGTAAATTATAACATTGGAAGAGTATGCTGCTAGTTTTGTTATAGGGACTAGTTTGAGTAATTATTAATTGTAGTGTCAGATGTAGTAGGTTTTCTGAAGATGAACAAGTTTATGTGATCTTCACTTTTCCTAGTTTATAAGTCCAAAAAAAAAATGATGCTGCTGTTCTCTTTCATTGTCATAGTAGTAAATTTTAGAGCATAGTGCGTAGTGCATAGTGTATCCTGTTAAAACCCTTTGTTAGTATATCTGTCTTAGTCTTTTGTCTGCTCTAAACAGTATGTTGACCACATCTGTGGTATAACAGAGTAATGCTTGCCGTTTAGGAGTGTGTTTTTATAAGTTTCCCTTCTGCCCTTTGCAAGAAGATTTCAGTTTATAATGCAGAAATTGGCATATGTAGTAACACACCTGTTTTGGGTTTTGTAGTAGGTTATATTCATTTGAAAGTAGTTTTGATTTGGAGTAATATTTAGTAGGTTGTTCCCAGCTTTGTTCATCTGTGTTACTGGTTTTCATGAGATGTTCTCTGCTTTTATAGACTTTTTTAGAGGAATATTTATGTATAAATCTCTTACATCCAGTTTTATCAGTTTAAATTATGGTTTCATCTCTAAACTTTAAAGTTGTGACTAACTTTACAGAATTGTCCTTTGTATAATCATGAAGGAGGTCTATCATAGTCTTAATTGTGCTGGGACTACATTAGCAAGTTCATTAGCTGGGGCACTGATGAGATTTTTTTGTGCTAGGATTAGTGGGCATCTCATTTTTCTGTAACTTCTTTTAATGTGGGCACTTCTGTATTATTTGTTGTTCCTGGTATGTGAACCTTAGTAGTACAGTATTTGTGTTTGCATCTTTTGAGTCAGTTAGCATAATAAATTGGTTTTATGTAAAATCTGAAAATTTTGTTGCTACTTTGTTATTTCAGCGGATAGACTTGAGGATTTGACTCCTCCAGAGTTGATAAGACAGGACCCCAAAGTGGATCGTATAGTCAGCTTATACGGTTTTGTCCGAGGAGTGTCTTTAAATAAGACGAGCAGTATACATATTCCAGGTAAAGTTGTACGGTGTTATGATCCTGTGTAAGCTGATTATGTGAATGTTATATAATGCAGTGTGTGTTCTCTTGGAGTATTTTCTTCAGAGATGGTCCATTACCTGGATTTAAAAAATGTGTGGTTTCTCAGGGATAGACTGTTGTACGTCTTATGGCAGAATAAAAGGGTGATTACTGTTTGGTAGACCATGAAATGAAACTAACATGTTTGTTGAGGCTTTCTGATAGTTAAGGGAAGTGCAGTTTCACTGAATGTAACTTGTAGCCCTATGGAAAAAATGATCCTTATGATTCTGCCACCACCACTGATTCAAGAAATACTTCCCTGTTATATCTATGAGTACACTTTTCTTCTAGCTCCTCATAGATGTGTAGAGGTACTACACTGAAACTCCAATTTATTGTTTCTCATTTTCTTGTTTTTCCTGATTAAACATTGAATTTCATTGATCCCAAGTCAGTATTTTTTTTCTGTTAAACATTTTTCAGCAGTTCATTGTACACACTTGCTGTTCACCAAATGGGATTTTCACTGTTCTTTCCTATATTTTTACTTGAATCACACACAAAGCAAAAACATCATGTAGAATTCTGTCTTGCAAAAGAGACTGAATAATATTTTGAAGGTACATAGTACCCAGACCCTTATCCACTGGCTGATAAGCTGAAGAAAAGTGGGGTTGTCACTGTGCTTTCCTTTGTTTTGACTTGAATCACACACAAAACAAAATTATCCTGTAGCATTCTCTCTTATTGCATAAGACACTGAATAATATTTTTATTGGACATAGCACATCCTGAATTTTCAGGTTGTGGAGATTTGAAAATTCATGATGTTTCACATCTCCCAGACCCATGTCCACTGCCAGACAAGCTGAAGAAAAGATCTCTTGTGGAAAAAGAGAAATTGGTCTATGCACCATTCTCTGGTGTTGGAGGCATTGTGTATGACAAGGATGCTGTCTATGTTGAACTTGGGGGTAGTCATTCACATGTGCATCAGGTAAGACAACACTGGAGTGTTGTGTGTACAGGTTTTGGTTTTACAAGCAGGTGTTTGAGAAACGGGAGCGTGGAAGTATTCAGTTGAAACTGTATAGTTAGGCACTCCTTACACATAAATAGAAACTTATGGGCATAATGTAATCTTGACACATGAATATGCACACAAGAAATTATTACATTGAAATCTTATTACACACTACCTGCCATTACCATTATTTCAGACAAACATACATCGTGTTAATTCCCATTAGACTCCACATATGTATAGTAAAATTCTTTAGTTTTGAATCCTTATAAGTATAGAATTCTGAGATTCTGCGTGGTGTTTTAATTTGAATGTGTTATGGAATTTGCAAGAAGCACCAAACTGTAGAAAGTTACATGCCTTATGGATGATGAACTGTGACTGTGAAGTGTAATGTTCTCTGGCTTAGTGGAATTGTGTCTGTCTGTAGTCTGAAATTTACTTGTAGTCATATTACACAGATCAGGGCACTACCATGTCTTTGTTATCATTGGTACTTGGCTAGTGTACATTGCAAATTGGAGACATGTTGAATTTAAAATATGATTGCACAAATGAAGTGAGGGCCTAATGTGAAAGGAGCTGTTCAGGTATGGCTATTTGTTTATTATTTATTTATTTATGTTGATTTTGATAGTGGCGAATGTTAAAGGATGTGGAAGGAGTGATGTTTGCCAAATTGAGGTATATCCGAGCATTCATGTGGGGGAACTGATGAATGCCAAAAGAACTCAGGATGGTCTGTGTCCTGGCCAAGATTTGAACCAGATGCCCTCATAAACATAAGTTAGAAGTTTAATACTACTGAAAATTGTTGATTACACTTTTTATGAGAAAGTAAATATTCTGAAAGATGTAATTAAGCATTTCAGTTATTTTTCATTGGTCATGTCAGTACCAAATAGAGCAAATGAAAGTTGCAAGAAAAACACCCTAGTGAAATCTCAGGAGAAATTTTTGATGCTTGTAACTTCAGTGTTGGAAATTGCTAGGATAGTACCTTGTTATATAATCTTTAGTTAAATAATATTACATGAATGTATGGTTCAGGAAATCATTGACTCACGACCAGAGAAGGCTTTGGTCAGCTCACTTATGGATACACAGGAAACAATGGATGTGAAAATGGCTCGAAGTGAACTTCAGCTTTTTACTGGCACTACACCAATTGTGGCATCTGATCTTGCTGAGTAAGTATAGCATGCTGCACTCTATAACAATGGGAAACACATTTCTATATGCCTCATTTTTTGTTGATGTTCTGTGCTGTGCACCGTATGTTCATTGTATCTGATGCTGTCAGACCAGTCCATGTGAGGCAATGCTGCTCAAGATATTTTTTCTGTATTTAGCAGTAAAATAATTTGTTCACAGAATTTGCCTATTTATGCATAATGTGCAGTGCAATGCACATGTGGTACTTCAAGTATCCCATGTAGATTTCATGGTATGTGATTTGAAAAATTAATTTTTACAAAGGTCACTATAATCACGCATTTGTGATGTGAAATCAGGAAAATGTAGGAACAGGAAAATTAATTTCCTGCTTAAGTGAAGTGTGCTTGGAAAGCCTTCCACTATGGGCATTTTCATGTGAATTGAAAAAAATATTTCTGTAACTGAAACATTTTCTGATGCATTCCACATTTCTTTCACTGTTTAACCTGACAGCATAAACAGAGAAACAGTCCTTCGAAATATAGTGCTTTGCATGTCGTGTGTATGTGTACTAACAGAGGTGCTGTCTGTCAGGTTGCTTGCCGTGCTGTATGTTTTCATTTTCACACAGGAAAGCTGTGGGTGTGTCTAAAGAGCTTGTCTGTGACACGAGCAGACGTAGGAGGAAGGTGGTGTTCTCTGGGAAGTTGAGTGATGAGGAGAAACGTGAAGAGACAACACAAAGTGACCCTGATGAGGAGAGTATAAGTGATGAAACTGATGCTGAGCTGGAAAGTGCGAGTGATTCAGATATTGATAGCAATTCAGAGAGTGAAAGTGATGATGAAATGGAAGTTACAAGAAAGCCTAAGAGTTCAGATATGGAGTATAAAGATGTTTTGCTTAAAGGTCAAGACCCTAGTAAGGACAAAAGATATTTGGGCAGTGGAAACCAAAAAAAGAAAGAAAAACATAAGGGTGCTCTTGCTGAAGCAGAAGACAGATTACTGGAGATGATGGGTGAGGATTTAGATGACTTTAGAAATGAATATGAGGAAGATGGGCATATGCATGACGAATCTTCTGACAAAGTGCCTGCAAAGAAATGGAAATTAACTGATGATGAAGTGAGAGAAACCCAGTCAGAGAGGTAAATTAAAATTAGAAATTTTACCCTTTCCTTACAGTGTTATAACTGAGCTAAAGACAATAGTCCTACTGGGTCAGTCAGGATCTAATGTGGCAAATGTTTAAAGGCCAGATTTCTTTTTTTGTAATTATAACCATTGCTAAGAGCTATTACTGGAATGCAGAATGTTTCCTTTTTTTATTTTATTCTTTTTGCATTGGTTACGGCTGTCATTCATATGTTTCCCTTTGACCGTCCTCCCCCTACCACATTGCCTTATTTTATAAGCCCAAGTAGGCTTATTGTATCTTCATGTGTCTGTTCCTGCATAGTGACTCTGGAACCAGTTCACAGACTTGTTATGGGAGTCATGCTGTCAGTGGCCATACCAAGTCCCCAGTTTGGTTTGGTGTGCTGTGCTGGCTTGTTCATCATTGCTAATACTATGCCATGTGGTAGCAATGAAATTCTGCCATATGGGGAGGATTGTCACTTCTTTTGGGAATACTGAATTAAACCCAAATTCCAGTGATGGCATACAAAGGGATATGTTTCAAGAAGGAACAACATGAACTGCAATAGGCTCAGGAACATGAACCATTTTAAGAAGTATTTCCATTGTGTTGTCCATTGAGTGTTACTTTATGGTGATGGTTTTACTGATCTGATTCAGTTGTCTTCAATAGGGGGTACTGTTGTAGTTGATGTTCTTACTACTTCATTAAGCTGACTTGGTTGCTGTCAGTGTAGAGTTCTGGTTCATATACTTTGGTTTCTGTGTTTTAATATTATCCTACCTCTATGCTTGTTTGTCTCCTATGTCGCCTTTTCCCCTGAGGTTCTCCAACATAAACTATGCATGTGTTTATAACTTCCCCTAGATATGCATTATCCTTCTTAATTTGATATCTCTGACAGTGTTAGGAGTAAATAAATTACAAAAGTCCCAATTACGTTATTTTCTTTCTCCATTTGTCACTTCCCTGTCTTGTAGATCCACATATCCACAAAACTTTGATCTCACATACCAACAATCTTAGTTCTCTTTGAAAGAGAGAAAAAATGTTTAATGCCCCTATAAAACAAAAGGTGTACTCTAAATATTATTCTGTAAATTTTAGGAATAATGGTTCTGTATGTACAATGATGGTGTGACAATTTTCTTTTCCCACTTGGCAGATATTATGGAACTCGGACTGATCGAGACCATGAAATTCATGCTAAAATTTCCAGGGTATTAACAGGACTGGAAATGTATTCGAAAGAACATAAAGAAACTGAGAGAGATGATGCTGAATCGACATTACTGACACAGACCTCTGGAGGCAGCATTACATCTGAGGATAGGAATTTGTCAAACAAAAGGAAGCATGAAAAAATATATGCATTAAATGATTTCTCTTCAGATGAGAATTTCAGTGATGAAGAGTTTAGTGAAAATAGTTCCACATATTTAAAGCAAGAAGACAATGAATCACTTAATTCTAGTGAAATTGGTGTTCAGAACTTTGGTACCAATAAAATTGTTGAATCTGATACTTCTGGCAGTAGTGGTGATGAAGAAGGACCAGAGGAATCTGCTGTTCGATGGAAAGCAAACTTAGCACTAAAAGCTGCAGATGCATTCTTGGAAAGACAATCAACAACACACAACTTATGGAAACTTGTGTATGGTAAGTGAAATGTTGACTTACAACAGATGCCTGTTTCCTATGCAGGACGCTTCATATAATTACAATAAAATTGAAATCTGAGACTTGAGCTTACATCATTTCATATTCTTTATGGTTTATCCTGTGTACCGCACTGTCACTTGCCAGAGAGGCTATTAATATCCATCCCAAATTTAACTTAACAGGAACTAAATGCTTCTCTCTGAGTAAGTCACTGACATCTCTTATTAATACTCAAAACTTCACATAAAGGACTGCCATAAAGAGTGTCCAGTTAGCAGCAACATTGGTTATTTTCAGTCCTTGATTTGGTGACCACCATTTTTCATTGGCAGTACATCATCTGTGGTCTGACACGAATGGGTCTTCATGATGGTAGTTACACAACATGATAAGTTCCCACTGTTCTGACCAATCATTATTTGTAACCATTAGCTTTAATCAAGATCAGCTAGAATTCATGATTAACTGAATTCAAAGTAAATCTATAAGCCCTGTTTGTCCAAGAACCGTTTTAGTATTGTTGTACTTTCAGTGCATTGGATGCCACTGCTGCAGTTATCATTGACCAGAAAGTTGTATGCAGTTCTCACATCCTCCATGTCTGCTGCATGTCCTTCTTGATTAACGTGACAGTGTTGCTTAAGGATACAGATTATTCATTTTCTTCCTACCTTTGTAGTTACAAATGTTCTCCCCAGCACTGTTCTTAATCACCCCTTCTTATTCGTGTAGATTGAGAATCTGTAGTTGTATGCTTTTCAGTCATTGGTGTTATTGTCAGAATTAAGAGCTTAGAATTAATTCATGCATTTCACATAATCTTCGTACAGAACTTGGTGGATGGAGAGGTGTGTAATTCTATAAATTTTGCTTGTATTATAAGGTAATTATAATAAGTTTGAAAGAGAAACGTCAGAAGTGGAACATGGGAGTGACAGTGGTAGAGATGAAGAAGTTGGAGGTCTCTTTCATATTGTGAGGAGGAAGCAGCAACACCAGCAGGATGAAAGAGATTTGATGAATGCTGTGGACTGTGCTCGATTTGCTATGATGCAGGTCCGGGACTGGACAGACTCTGAAGTAAGTGCACATTGAAAATATCCGAGTCATTTGCTGTAGACTTTAATGCATGAGGTCCATTGTTTGCAGGCTGTATTAACTGAGATTTATCATAGTCTTCCTCAGTCTGTTCAGGCAAATTTTGTAATAGCAGATTCACGTCATCTGGAATGTGACTTTGTGTCAATGGGTGAGTTGGTTTCTGACCACCTGATTGACTATTAGCTTCTCAAGAAAGATTCTGGACGAGGAAGTTATATGTGTTATAAATTTGCTATTTTGGAGACATTTGTTAATTTTTGTGTCCAGCGATATTCAAATTTTGATTACATTTCTGAATGACAAGTTATAATGGAGCCTTTTGTGTTTATTGAGGTGTGTGATACTATCCGTGACTGCTTTGTGACGGGAAAATGGAAGGAGTCTGAGGATGCAGCTGAGCTTCTACAATTAGATGATGATAGTGGTGAAGAACTGTTTGGAGACTTTGAGGATTTGGAAACAGGGGAGAAACATACAGACAAGACAGAGAATATTAATAAAGAAGAGAATGTGAAGGGAACTGATGAAGGTAAGTCAGTGTAGTGACTATGTTACTGGCTGAATCTTGGTTTGATTTCTGGCATGACCAAGAGAGTTTTCTCTTCTCCAACTTGTCCAGATTTGCCCTGGGGCCCACCTAGCCTTCAGTGGATACTAGGGGTGAAGTGGCTATGGCCTGAAGCTGACCACTCACACTCATCTAGTGCCATGTGTAAGAATGAGTGGAACTGAACCTTTAGTCCTCAATCTGCCTTTATGGCATGTGCAGGGATGACTGTACCTTTCACCTTTTATAGATAAAGTTACAGAAGTGGTGCAGGATGGAGATAATACATTTTTTCTAGTGCCTAAATTGCACAATTGTCTCAGTTTTGTCATGTAAGAAGGATGGTGTCTGTGTAATGTGAATGCAACTGGTATGATTAGCTGTTTTAGTATGTTAAATACAGTGAAACACCCAGAAAGAAGAAAGACTTTTTCTGACTTTATTATAACTGGATTACATAGGAGAGATGGTCCCTGTCTGTCGAAGCACCTGTCCATAGTTTAGAGTTCAGGTTTTCACAGTGGTATTGTTAAAGATTCTTGTTGTCTCATGTTACACTGTGTCAACTAGTAGTTACTTGTAACAATTTACCAGTTAACATGGTGTTCAGTACCAGAAGACTTGAATCTTCAACTGTCCACATATTCCAGTTCCAAAACATGAATTTAGATTAACTTTGTTACAGGGGATTCTTAGTTCTGTTGGTTGTGTATGTGTTGTAACACTGTACTCTACATGAAGGTCAACTTAGACTTTGATTTTATCAGGAACACCTCATCATACGCAAACTTACGTGACTTAAAATATAGGTCTTTCTAAAGTCTGAAATGTTTCTTTTAAACACAGTTTGGAATGGTGTCGGAGTACATTTAATTAAATTACAGGCTGACTTATTTCTGCATGTGCATTGTATAATGACTAGCTTTGTATATGCAATAAATATCAGTGTCCATGAATTGTGCAAAATTGTTGAGAAAATTTTTGAAAAATGTAAATATGACAGATTGGAATATGATTTGGAGCTTTTGTTAATTCTGAAAATATTTTGGAGTAAGATTTATGTGAAAATTTTGTATAGTATGTAGGGTACGGTATCTAATTTAAGAGCAGACTGGTTGCTGTGGGCTGCCTAAAACATTTTCCTGGCTGCATTTTGAAACAACAGTGTCTTGTCTTGCTGGTACATGAATTTGTGAATAAATATGCCATGAAGGTACTAATTAAATTATCATATCCTGCTTTAGGATTTAATCAGCATGGTGGGTGGCTATTAGTTGTATACTAGCAAGGGTTGTCATATGTTGAGAGTTGAACCAGTCTGTGTCAGGCATATGTCAATAGACCTCACTGACTTTGTTTTATGGCTGTTATGACATACATTTATTGGAGTAATAAAGTTTTTCAGACCATTGTTCATTGGAGTGTCTTTTTCCTTTATCTTTGAACAGAGAAGTTGGAGGACCAAAACATCAGATTTTATACATACAAGTTAGGTATTTAGTTTCTAAGGTTTGAATTATTTCAAGAGAACAGTGGAAGTTAGTGGGACCAAGCAGTGTTGTCATGAACACAGTAGTGTTTATATTAGCATTACAATACATGATGCTTGTATTCAAGTGCAGGTCTTGCACTGTCACTGCCTTATGTTGTGTCATTTTGGTGTAACAGTTACTCACCAGCCATTGTTTTTTAATCTAAGTATCATTTTACTATAATTCACTGATATGTGTGTGTGTTGCAGAAGGAAAGCACAAAACATTGACCAGAGAGGAACTGCAGGAGAAGAAACAAAAACTGAAGGAGAAATTTGATGCAGAGTATGATGACAAAGATGGAGGAAAAACATACTATGATGAACTGAAGCAGGAAGTAGACCAGCAGGCTCAGGTACCAGCTGAATAATGATTCATATTGGTCAGTTAAAGTGTAGTTCTTGGGTTACTCATATGGTCATAGGTGTAAGGTAAGGGGTGAAGGTACTCAACTGCATAAGTTCTACATTGTGAAGGCATATGTGTGTGTGTGTGGGTGGGCATGTGTGCACAGGGCGTGCGTGGGGGGGGGGGAGAGAGAGAGAGATTCACACTAT
>Ga0123352_10004794_pt1:0-5000 | contig 20076 bp, 6 predicted proteins | sample TergutLab28metaG_FD_89700 | JGI IMG/M metagenome (GOLD analysis project Ga0123352, IMG submission 89700) | Labiotermes labralis P1 segment gut microbial communities from Petit-Saut dam, French Guiana - Lab288 P1 | ecosystem: Host-associated > Arthropoda: Insects > Digestive system > Gut ...
ATAATAATAATAATAATAAACTAATAATCTGGCCTAACGACTAACACCTTCGTTAATTAAATTGTACATTTAACAGAATAAGGTGCAAAGTACTCTTACGGGATTAAATTTTTTTATTGGCACATTTTTCGTACTCATGTCTGCCACTTCGAGAAACATTATTTACCTTATACATCCGACGTCATCAGTGACTCATCTTATGTGGACCGTCCACAGACCGACGTGTTTTTTCTTCCCAATTTCTTGCTACGACTCTCACCATTTACCCCTGAACATTTAGCCTACACTGTGTAATCGTCTTTCAGTCCTGAAACGCGTGTCGAATTAAGGGCTCACATAAACATGGCAGGTTGAAGAGAGGTAGGAGCAGTGTTTTGCACACTCCCGCACGGTTACCACTGCAGCATTCACGCCTTGACACAAGAAAGGTTAAACAAACAGTTTCGCCTTAAACACTGTCACTAGCCGTAACCAATGTGAGTTAGGCTTATTGTTAACTGAATGCCATTTCCTCGCAGCAAAATGGATGTTACCTGTCAGTGCATGAGGAGAAACCAACTGAGGAGCCAAGAAATCAAGAAAAGTATTTACACTAAAGTGTAGCAATACACTCGAATTCTAAAGAACAGAGCTGCTCCTACATCTGCTTTTAAACTCACGAGCTGTGGCTAAGTTTCCTGCAATATATGATAAAAGAAAGTGGCCATATCTATCAGGGTCTGTGATTTTAATGATGTTCGCTGTCCCAACTGGCATACTTTTATCATGTAGAGAACTGACACGTGACACAGAGAATGCGGGTCTCAATTGTACATGAAGTCAGTTTTCCTAAAAGGCCACGATCACTTCCTCAGATATAATCTTTGACATTCTTCCACGCACGTCGTTAAACGTTAGATATAAACTCTATAGTTTATGCAGCATCATAAAATAACCGTGCAAACACAGGCAAGGTGTGAAAAAGTAGCCCAAAATTCATAAAACTTTGTAAAAAAAATCGTGTACTTTATATAGATTTTAGTATTAAAAATCAATTCATCTTACTTTCTTGCCTGACTAACTTCATGGAACAGAATAAACGGGAAGGCAGCAGCAGCTATGGCGACCGAAAATATATCAAAGTGTTCAGAAGTCCTCTCCATAATTTCTGAATCCTGACCCAGATATGCCCAGTCCACAAGTTCACACCCTACTGCTTTAAAATCAGTTTTAATATTATCCTCGCAACTATGACTTTTTCCTTTAGTTGCCCTCTTCCATTCAGATTGTGGACTAAAATTGTTTACGCTCTGCACGCCATCCCACCAATATCCAATACAGTTGTGTGTTCTAAAGTTGGTTCTCTAAACCCTGGAATCGCGGGAAGGCATGACAGGGGTTCCGCGAAATTGTGATAAATTCTTGGGCCTTCTATGAGTTGTAACTATTATCGATTTCTGTTACAATATTAAACTATGAATGAAATAATATTTATAGCAAGTACATTATATGTTTAGAGAGAATACTATAGAGGGAAACAGGTGCATCATTTCAGAATATTAAAAAACTGCTACCGTTTCTATATGAATCTGGGTTTTCGCGATAAAATATGACGAAAACTTGCACAGAAATAAGCTGGACGTTGAGGCAGATCTCAAATTGCAACCGTTGCCCATTTTACCGGATTTAAAAAAGACGTGTTCATCAAAACCACCTCAGCCGTCACAGTGAGAAAATAACACATAATAAATTGTACTGTTTTATTGATTGATTCAACCGACAGTGGAGTTTTAGTGCTGTTTTATTTGCCTACAAGCAAAAAAAAAAAAAAAGAGCCCACTGCCTACATTCCCTCTTTTTTATTACGTTGCTTGTACTGCCAATTCAAAAATAGCGGTAAGGTTCCGTGTAACATTTATATCTTGAAAAAAGTTACATAGAAGAAAAATAATAATATAAACAACCAACTGGATGCGACAATAACAGTTTATTAGTAATTTCAATCAATTCAAGATGTTTCGGGCGATATTTGCTAGCATATCATGAAGTAGTTTAAGAGACCATTAATTGCTTTCGGTCATCTAATGATTCTCTTATCTTTGATACTCAATTAATAAATTGGTTTGCTGATACTCTTTCAATTACGATTGGCATGAACCTGTGATTTGCTCCACAAATCTCTGAGCATTGTCCATATAGGAGGCCTGGTCGGTTGATTGAGAATCTTACTTGATTTAATCGGCCTGGTGTGGCATCTGTTTTTACCCCAAGTCTCGGCACTGTTCATGAGTGTAGCACATCTGCTGCTGTTACGATTATTCGAATTGGCGAGTTTATGGTTAGTACAATTCGGTTGTCTGTATCTAGCAGTCGGAATGTATTTATTTGATGGTCTTCTTGTTGTACTATATATGAATCAAATTCGAAGTCTGAGTATTCATAACTTCAGTATCATTGGTGTCCAACTGCTGCCTGCTGATGACCTTATCACCAGCAGGCAGCATCCTCGGTGCATTATACCACAAGCTGTAAACACAGTCTAGTGCTCTTGAGGATGGGCAAAATTATCGCCCGAAACATGTTGAACTGTTTGAAATTACTAATAAATTGTTATTGTTGCATCTAGTTGGTTGTTTATACTATTGTATCAGAGATGCATGGTCACACAAACATTAAAAAAACAGAAGAGAAAGTTTGAAAAGCACTACATTACACTAATCAACAAAGCTCACTAATTTGGAAACCCCACACAATATTGCAGACCTCTACCTCAACCTCATCTCCAAGATTAGATTGAGAATACCTTGCTGGACTACCCCCATTGCTTATTCCGAACTACCCTCTGCAACTATAAATGTTCTCTCCATCACAAAGCTGACGATGGGTCATGCCGTCGTCCTGAAAGAAACAATTTCACACCGTAAGAAAGAGCTAAGTTATCTAAAGAACTGTAACAAGGATTTAACACTCGTACACACAAGACAAAAAAACATGTAGCTGACCAACTGAGTGCCGTTCATACAACGTACACACTCTACTAGTCGTACGCTAATTTTAGTCCAGAATAGTTTCAAACTTCCGAAATGCAATTACTTTCCTAGCCTGCCAAAAAAAATTCTTTTTTCCCCCTATTCTTGACAAAGAAAGATATAAGTGCAGAAGAAGGTTTGTGGATATTCGTGCATATTTGTGTATATTGATGTGATGTGAGTTGCAGCGTGTCATACAAGAAGATTTTATACTGAAGAGCTCACTAAAAGCCTCGCCACAACACATTTAGTATAAAGAAGAGTCTACGGGTTCGACAAATACAGAAAACATTGGACCCACTTCCGGTGAGAACAGAAATTTCTCCCTTCACCACCCCCTCTAGACCTGTTCTGTGGACCATTCAGACTCCCACCCAACTAAAACTAACAGATCAGCTAATACCTATGTATATCTTAGTAGTTTTCATCAGTTCTCCGAGGTAAGTATTGAAATCTTAAGTGTGCCCTCAACTGCTTTATTTCGCGTCCATTACAAAAGCGCCATTCACCCTTCATACTGAAGTTCGATATCATGTAAGCAGAAATACTGACAGCGTTGTTAAATAAATAACAAATAATTAAGTGCCGCTCAGCTTATGCCGTCTTTCATTCCGAGAAATTCACCAACTTTGGGTCAGAAAACTGCTTTCTTCACTGGCATAAAAAAGACTCCTCTTCTGTACTGTTGTGAAAGGGAAAGACAAAGACTGAAGGGGAAAATATCGTGAACGTATATATTGATTTAGATTGTTAGGGGTTGAAACGCGAAGCTTGGAGGGTCGTAACCCCTGTCCTCATGTCACGCACGGTTCAGGAATGCGACGCTCGCCCTGCGACCCCCACGGAATGCAATCTCTGTCTCCAAGCCGTCACATATGGGGCTGCCACGCCACGCACTACACCATCTATTGCCACCGAACAATGAAGAGGCTCACCCTCTGCTCACTTCACACTTCGGGATCAACACACATTTGTTTTTGCGGGCATTGAGGCGCCAGCAACGGTGACTATAAATATCACTCTCGTAGTCACGTAATCTGGTCGATACGTACAGACGTTTCGGAGACGTTTTTGGTTAAAAAAATAAAGGATACAAACTTTCGGGAAGAGCGTGGCGACGTCTCTTTATCACATAAACAACTTCGTGCCTACAAAACACTTAGCTGCAATGTGAAAACCGTGATTTGTGTTTACGCTAAAGGTTTGGCGTCTTGGTTGAAGATCTTCACGTATTCGCAACAAGGGCTGGAGAAGCTCACATCTGGAAGTTAGACCTCTGTTAGAGTAACACGCACCAATTAACCACCAACAAACCAAACAACAAGCAGTCAAATAACCAAATAACAAAATACAAACTATTCCCGGGCAGAAGAGCTAAGCGCAAGGTGTTGTCCGTCTGTCAGTTAAACCAGTCTTAGAATGAAAATTCGTGTCCTACAAACATTAACAGAGAATGTGCTTACGCCAACGTGTTCGGCATATTGTCCGACGGTGCCGATGTATTCGTAATACAGACTGTCAACTGTCTGCAGCAGAAGCTCCCATTGACAAGTATACTCTTGGGAGAAAATCTTTTTGATGGAAGTCTGGAAATTTAATCCAAATGGGCTGTGTCAATCATCGAAACAAACCAAAAATTCACTGAATACTGGATCATGTGACCCAAAAACCGGTTTGAGTGCTTGTAATAAGAAACACGACGAAGACAGGAACTGAGTCACGCATCTAATCCAGGCCTCTAGCTGCTTTGTTAGCCAAGTACGATGACTTCTGCAACTTTACGGCAAACTGTAGGAGTCCGGTCGTTAAAAGGCAAGCATTGTCTCCACCTTCACTGCAGAAGAGTAGCCTGAATACGCACGGAACAGTGTTAAATTTATGTCAGAGTACAAGACGTCACCTCCAAAAAGATAATAAACTTCGTAGCCAGTATTTTTAAACCGATACTGTTGGAGTTCTGGCCACAAGAGACGAGGTAGTAAAGTCAGGAAT
>Ga0123352_10004794_pt1:10000-20076 | contig 20076 bp, 6 predicted proteins | sample TergutLab28metaG_FD_89700 | JGI IMG/M metagenome (GOLD analysis project Ga0123352, IMG submission 89700) | Labiotermes labralis P1 segment gut microbial communities from Petit-Saut dam, French Guiana - Lab288 P1 | ecosystem: Host-associated > Arthropoda: Insects > Digestive system >...
CGTCCTGCGCATAGTCAGTCGCTATACAGACTGAGCTACCCGGCACACTTTTGGGATCAGGTACTGTCTTAAAATGAAGAGAGGGGTACAAGCGTACACCACTTAAAACGTGTGACACGTGTCATGTGCTGTATAAATTACAGAGGACGACAAGATTCATCTAAGTACCGTCAAGAACAACAATATTCACGTGTAATGCTGTCCTCTGAACCTGACATAACTTCGAACTGGATTCAGTGCATCTTCAAGGACACTTCGGAGCGTAAAATAAAATACAGGATTACCTGTAGCCTGTACAATAATGTGACAAAAGAGGCGATTTCCGAAAGATTTGCAAATAAGTAGCAATAGCCTAGTAATGGAAAAATTATTCAAAATGTTATCTAGGTTATATACTCATACTTTTAAGAACAAATCTTTTTCCATATACGCCTAGGCACTTACCAAGGCCCCTCCCCCCCCCCCCCCCGCCCGAAAACATAGGTAATATATTTTATATAAGATTTTGTCACTATATATTTATCAACATACTACTGAGATGAACTGAGTGCAGTTTTAAAAATGTCTGGTAAAGTGAAAACAATTATATATGTGGCTATACGCGATGGCAAGTAAAAAAATAACACTTGTGCACTTGCTAAGACTCTAACTGTGATCGACCAGATAATAGTCACTATGCTGAATACTGTCCGTACAAGAAGGGGTTGTCACACTTAAAGCAAATACCACTCTATATAGGCGTACAGGGAGATGAATGAATGGGAAAAACCTAATAACAGTTGCGTACATATCACATGTAAATTCCTTGACAGGCTTATGACACGACAGGTTATCGCTGCGGTTAAAATTTATATCAAGATATTATGGTTTATAAAAAAATGTAGGCTGGAAAATTGTTACCAAAGTTTCGAAAGAATTTACTGCATTAACGTTTTGGCGCCGGAATTATTTTTTTAATTTTAGCACACCCTGTACATAAAATTTGAATAATACATGAACCAAATGCGTTGGAATTATGAAACAAACTGCATTTTGAAGAGAAAAAAATAGAGAGTATACACCATGTTTAAAACATTCAGTGCCTATATTTGTTGAATAAATATATAAAATGTAACTTAAGAAGTTAGCGGTGCGGTACGACCACTATAGTTGACATTAGGCGTCTAAAGGTTAAACTCTGGTGTTATGATTTATTTAATCGTCTGTGTTAACAGCTTTGTTCCGTGGTACCACGGTCTTTGTCAGAGCTATTGAACTTGGTTCTGGTGGACGCCGCAGTAATTTGGAGGACAAAATCTATCGACTAGAAGCTAAAGATGCTAAGGACAAGGATTAATCAGATTTACGGAAAGGGATTAGGCGATGGAAGAAGCAGGTTACTCTGAAACGTCTAAATAAACATGCTGACTACACCAGATTTTATTGCATTATAATTTTTTTAAACAGTACCTGCAATTCGAGAAAGGTTGTTAGTAATATTGTATACCATGAGATCCCATGGGTAAAAACCACTGAATGTACCTTGACTAACACCACTGTTTTGTAAGCCTGATGATGGCCGAGTAAGGCCGAGACATGTTGCTTAGCTAAATAGTTGTAAAAATAACCTGCAACTGTTATTACATTGTTGTGTAAAGACGGTTTTATTAATACATTGACTACACAGTGTTAGACTGAAGACCATCATTTCGGTAAAATCCAAAGTGAGGCCTTGAAAATTTGTAAATTAATGTGTTATTCTGTCGTGACAGTGGGGGCAGTGTATTGTTCCTCCAACTACCCCAGAACACAATATCATAATCCAGAAGATGGCAGTTTGGGTTCTACCGAAAATGGTCTTTGTCCTTCGAAGTATCAACTTGGTATAAATCTTATTGTAGCACCGTGCATTTTTGTAGAATCACTTCAATTTATCAACCAACGAATGCACATATAATTTCACATAAAACACTTTTAAAAAACTTTCAAACACTCCGACATGTTTCGATCTTGTCAGATCATCATCAGGGAGCTTAGTTCCTTGCTAAAATTATATTATAGTATTCACAATTCAATTGGTATTTGCAAACGAGGTGTTGTGGCAGCGTATCATGTTGTGTAGGAATGTGTTGTGGAGCAGTGGCTAGGTGTGCGTCTTATGCTGAGTCTCTCATTACTCAGCATAAGACGCAAACCTAGCCACTGCTCCACAACACATTCCTACACATGATACGCTGCCACAACACCTCGTTTGCAAATACCAATTGAATTGTGAATACTATAATACAATTTTAGCAAGGAACTAAGCTCCCTGATGATGATCTGACAAGATCGAAACATGTCGGAGTGTTTGAAAGTTTTTTAAAAGTGTTTTATTTGAAATTATATGTGCATTCGTTGGTTGATAAGTTGAAGTGATATCAACTTGGTATTATTCTGCAGCCCAGAAAAGTCACAGACTGTTCATTGTACCAGGATTTGTATTTTACGGCGCTCATGATAAAACTAATCACCCGAAACGGACTGAATCTGACGACGGGAAACAACACGCGGCCTCTTAGATATGATGCCGATATGATGTCGAAACTGCCGAACCGAAAACAAAAAATTTTCTTGGGTGTTATTTACAAAATAAAAATGAATATTTGTCGTGGAAGATACGTCAGATTGTATTAATAATTCACTTATTTGAGGCTTTCACGTTGATTAAGTATCGCAATTGAGCATACTTTGTGTTGGCACCGCTTGTGATTGAGCAGTGTCACCGACGTTTCAGAAGGACATGCCGTTTCAAATTTCAGTTTTGACTCTGTCGGGAACAACATCAAGGTTTTTGTCAGGCAATTCCGATTATTAAACACGCCGACTTGCAACTCTAAATTAATAACAAAATTAAATTAACTCGATAAATCAACTTTCCATAGGAGGAGTCTAAATTATATTCCGTTAATAAACTATCATAAACGAAACGTGAATAAACTAATGTAGTGTTAACAAGACAACTAATTTACGTATAACGTAACAATGAGGTGTCTTCGTGCAACCATTGTTGCAAAAAGGCACCTCAATTTTACGTTAGACGTGGAAAAGTGGAAAAGCAATAAGAATTACACATTCTGTTTGTGTGTTTGTAGCCTTGGGTATCCAGTGTAATATTTTCATCTGTGTCCTTTCCGGCTCAACGATATTTTTTCACATTATCTCATAAACGGCAAGATTTTCGGGAAAAAAAAGTTATTGGACATAAAATGTGTTTTGACATTTTTACGACTTTTGTCTGAAACAGTTTTCATTGTACGAAGAAATAAGCGAGATATGATAAAAAATATGTGCATTGTTCATTGTATAAAGTGCCGGTTATTAATGTCATATTACAATGAAACTTCAAATTTCTCGACAGATTTTCAGAAATATTCAAAATCAAATTTCATGAAAATCCGTCCAGCGAGAGTCTAATTGCTCCATGCGGAAGGACAGACAGACAGACGGGTGGACATGACGAAGCTAAAAGTTGTTTTACGCAATTTTACGAACACGCCTAAACGGACGTTGGCAATTCTGTCATATTTTAAGGAACACACTCTTTGATATCTTGTTTTTGAGGAAAAAACATTATTGTTTCATGTGATGTGACGACGTGCCTACCAAACTAAATGTCGCCATGTTCCATAAGACAGGAATTTTCGTAGCTGCCCCATTAGGCCTTCAGAGCTCACCTGTTTTAGAGCAGTTTTACTCCACTTTAGCATGCGAAATGTTCGGCTACTTCACACTGTGTGTGGCATAGGCAGCAGAAGTAAAACCAGTAGCCAGCTATCTGAACACACAATGCGTCTCTCCTCCCTCTGATAGCCCAGATAGCAGCATACCAAGAGGACAGACCGCTCTGGGTCGCATGATAAGAACGCCGGCCAGACGCTTCAAAGGGGAGCCAGCTGCTGTCGGCATCACCACTGTGACGTTAATTAACAATGTGCTTGAAGCGTGGGACCAACCTGTCCACTTATTTGGTACGAAAAGTAGGACGTCCTTCTACCATTTAACTCATTTACATGGAATAAGAAATCTGGCATAAGCGTATTCCGTGAAAAGCAGTAAAAGACGAAAGTGAAAACTGGCTGAACACTAACCCAGCAATAGACTGGGGTATAGGATCTATTAACCTAAAGTCATGCGTCATTTGTGGTTCTTCCATTGCTATAATCCAAGCCGCAATACACCTGATATAAATAAGAACTGATTCCTGAGCCGAAATACTTTTTGGCTAAAGCGTTTGGTCACTTGACTCACAGATTATTTAATGATCCTCTAACAACTACGTAGGTTAATTAAATTCCATACCAATTAATGTCCCTAGCCTTAAATAACACGCCATCGAAAACTGTGGAGGATAGGAAATTTATCTTCACACATTCTTAATATTGGTATAAGATGAGAGTATGTGGTTAATTTCATGCCCTGCCTTCCTTTAACCCCGGGGGGATAAACATGAATATGGGTGGGCACCAGAGCCGGTCTGGACAGTTCGGAGAACAGTCTTCTGACTTTGCAGTGAATAGAAGAACTAGAGCTTGGACATCCATCTCGTAAAGTAGTCACTATACTGACTGAGCTACCTCGGCTCCATCTACCATATCTTATCGGACTTATACAAAACACATCCATCTGTAGATACAGTCGCCTCTAGAAGTGTTCCTATGAAATGTTGCAGCGTCTCACACAAACATAGAGGCTTCTGTTCAAAACTGTGGAATGGAAGGGTGATGAACGGAGCAAGAAAGAAACTCAAAAAAAATCGATCGCGACCTCTTTAAGTTCCTTTACATTTTGTCCTTCTTTTCTATATCCTTCATATTTTCTTTCCTCCTTTCTGTCTTGCTTCGTATTCCTCACACGCTTTGTTGTTTTACTCATTTCTTATCGTTATATCAGTTCCATATCTCATACCATTTACTGCAATTCAGTTCCTTTCACTCTTAATTCTGTTAACTAATTCATTTATTCCTTCTTCTTTGTTTTTTATTCATTTTAAACTTCGCGTATCCCGTCTTTTATCTTTAACTTTTCCTCCTCCTCGTACACTTATTTTCAATCGATTTCTTCCACTATGTACTGCCTTCCTTTTTCTGATACATTTCATGATTTTACCTGCCTACTCTCTAGTCATATAAAACTTTCTCGTGTTTTTCGTTTCCTCTTAATTCTTTGTCTTTAATGTTAGTTATTCCCTTCATTTCTCCTTTGTTTCTTATTGTCCTCATCTTATTTTGTTCTCAGAACTTTATGTTGTTATCCTTTCTCGTTTATGCTTTATTTACCTTTCACCCCTTTGAGTGAACTTGCTCCTCTTCCATCTTACAGAAGATATTCATAAGATTCCGCAAATTCCAGGAGCCACACACCATAATGGATCTGTCACTGAATTCCTCCCGAATGGTCTGTCTCTGTCCTCTCTATTAGTGTCCAGATGATTGAACAGCTCACCATCGGCGGCTACTGATTCTGCAGAAACATGTCTTTACAACTCACAATGTTCTTAAAATTTTCTCGAGATTCGTAGTGTCATTAATATCTTTCATGCAAGCCTATTTCAAAGAAGACTTCACTGTTACATGATTAATTATTCCTTTCGTTTCTGCTGCACTTTTTCCTTCTTGCTCTTACAATACAATATTTATGATCTGACGAGACACAAAACAGGTGCTAACTCTTGCTTGTAACACGCCATCCAATGAGGCTCCAGGGAGTCACAACATTCCATTAGCAACTGCCAGCTATGACCCAAGTGTAATTATGTGACAAAGTAGATGATTTACTGGAAAGGACTTATTTCACCTCGTATCTGATACAAACTTGCATGTTACAGTTGGATGTCACATGAATATCAAAGACCTTCGAATTATAGGTAATAAAAGTTGCCACCAGGCTTGTACAACTACTAATTAATGTTGGAATCACTATGGGTGACGAAGTGGAATAACTCCAAGGGAGTTTGTCATGGACGTGCCTTCAGACCATATTCAAAACACTCAGCCATAAAATCAATAGTGACAGACCTATAAAAATATACTACAACAGGATGATGGCAATGATAATCCGTCTGTATATAACTAAATAACTCAACAGAGCAGAGTCCTTCCTTAGAAGCTAGCACGTCCTCAACCAGTCATGAATTTCCCCGCATTTTAAGGAACGGGGAAATTTCATTACCAAATTCAAAAGCGCTCGTCACCTGCCCATATTCTGAGCCAGATCAGTACAGTCCACGCCCCAATTCCATTTCGTAAAGATCCTTTTTAATACTTTTCTCACAATTATGCCTAGTTCTTCCTAGTGGTCTCTTTCCCTCAGGTCTCCCTACCGAAACCCTGAATGCACCTCTCGTATCTCCCATTCATATCACGTGCTCTGCTCATCTTATTTTCCTTGACTTGATCTCACCCGAATAATTTTTGGTGAAGATTACAGATCATAAAGCCTATATATACATTCTAAAGCGTGCTGTTTTGATTTTACTTATGTTCGTGACGCAAATTAGTAAGGCTGTATGTTTGCACAGCAGCAAAATATGACTGCAGTAGACATCAGAAGTTACGCTGAGTCCTTATTGTAGCATCCATCATTGCCTGAAATATTGTTAACCTACATCAAATGGCAACACGTCTTGTCTTTTGACGTTTAACAACTCACTATCTGAATCTGATGTATGTTTGTCCGTGCATCGTTGTATATGCGTAGAGAAGAAAACCAACTAGATGCTACTGAAAGATTTATTGCAATTACAATCTGCTCAACATGTTTCGGGCACTTATATGCCCATCATCAGGAGCTCGAAACTATATGTGTGTTATTACCACACATGGTGTGTAATGCCTTAGTTGCTGGTGGTCGGTGGTCAGGTGCAGAGCAGCAGGCTATCCTTCCGGGATGAGGGAAGCTGCTCGAGCAGTATATAAGTGTCCGAAACATGTTGAGCACATTATATGTACAGTAACTCATTCAGCAGTATCCAGTTGGTTTTCTTCTCTACGCAACTCACAATCTCTTGTAGCTTATATTCGCAGCCGCCTTACCAGACACTTTCAGGTTTACAGAATACCCATTCAGTGAACCAGCGATGTGAATTTGTCCCTCAGAGACTGTACTGTACAGCATAAGGTTGGATCGCCGTGCGGTACGTTGGTCTAGAGATTATCCAGTGGTGATGCCGAAAAAAGAAATTATCTAGCATTGAAATTTCGATAGGTTTGACGCCATTTACAGACTACAGGCTTTCATAATTTACATCTTACCTTATACATAAAACTTATATATTTACTTTACACTTGTTTCCTAGCGACTGCTACACAACAACATAATAAATGTTTTTAATTTGACGTCATAGAATACAATGGGAAGCTACAGATATCCTCTGGAAAATGTCGAAACTATTTAGCCTACGGATTTAAAAACGTACATAACTACATAGTCCTATAACTGGTGGTGGTGGTGGTGGTGGTGGCGGCGACGGCGGCGGCGACAACGACGACGACGACGATGATGATGATGATGATGATGATGATGATGATGGCGATGACGATGAAGTGCAAGCAGTGGCAGAAAAGTAGAAAAGGTTAATTCTGTACCTTTGGATTGGCGAAGGAAACTTACAACCCTCGCCATTTAAAAATTACCAATTTGGGAAATGTGACGCAGCACCTCACACTTGAATGATTGTTGTTAACAGGGAAACGAACTTTGGGCTTTCATAAAAGGCGAAATATGTTCATGGGAGGGCGTGCGTTTGTGTGAGTGTTGGTAACATTTATGTTCGAGAACGACAAATGATAATTCAAATTGCATTCCGATTAAGATTACAGGCTGGGTTAATAATATAAGAGACAACCGCAAAAGTATGTTAGGATTGCACATAACTGGAGGTCATGCTATTCACCATACCGAAGTCTGTTACTGCATTGTAAATTCTGTGTCATATCGTGTAGAGTACTTGCAATTCTTCAGCGACATTCTTTCAACACGAGTTTTGTAATCTAATCCACTGTCCTCCTTCTTGGAGACACGACAATAAATTGAATTCTCCATCGTCCAACACAATGCTTTTACTTTTACATTCCTTCCTCGTAACGTTTCCTCTAGTTGCATTGTAGAAATCAGCGTAATATCGACAGCACGTAATTTTTATGCCATACGCAGTAATTGTCAGCAACATACCTGTCACACACACAAACACACACTACACTTTTCCGCATTCATACAACCACAACGGACAACAGTTTCTTTACTAGTAGAAAATATCTGGGTACATACTCGCAATTGATGATAATTGCTCAGCACATTATTTTGAAAAAGGTAAAAAAAATAAATTTTGGGGTTAAAAAATCGCTAACTATTGCTTAATTTATAATAAGAATTTCTTAACCACAGTAAGAAGTGTTTTATAACCAAAAAACTGCGTTAAAAATACGAGTGTTTTAAAACTTAAAATAAAATTCATATGTATTGAATTTGTGAGATCTCACAAATTCAATACATATATAGATATATATATATATATATATATACATTTTATTTTGAGTTTTAAATATCATGCATTTAATGCCTGAAGATGGTCAGAACGAACGACACATGTAGCACACATCGATTGGACTAATAATACAGGAGTGCTGATAAGTCCTTAGCACGATCAGGAAGGAAACAAGCTAATGTTTCTGTCAGAATGGCGTGAATTTCGGCGCCTTGCCTTGTAGGAAAAACAACTTGATGACAGTTCGCGGCTCGATTTTGCTGAAATCGCGCGAGTCCCTGACATGCTTCCGAGCTTGTTTCCTTCCTTGTCGGGCTAAGGACTTATCAGCACTCCGGTAATGTGCTGTGGTTTGCGGCAATACGTATACCAATTTTTATTTCCTATGCCACAATACGACGAATTCCTAAAGTTTTTCTACCTACGCTGAAAGTTCTTAAGATTGTATTCTATAACGCTGAGACATATGAACAAAACGTAAATAGGGAGTGTTTGTGGAATAAGAATAACGAGGAAGAACTAGAATGCTAAAGGAAAGAACTTTTCCATCGGCATTATGTCCAAAACGAACCACACCCGAGCTGGCCTTGGATCGAATTCGTGTCTCCTCGATAAGAGGCTGGTGACCAACTATTTTCATTAAAGCAGGCCTTCAAAGGGAGTGAAAAATTAAAGGCTATTTAGTTTGCCTGAAAAGTGCTTTTGACAGCACTGGAAATGTACAACGTAAGCGGTGCGAAACAGGTTTTGAATAAAAATTTTATAGCCTACACGAATTATTTTACTTGTCATTTACATGGTCCATGTTGAATATACGATAAGTTTCCCTGCTTCCATTTCTGTGTTGTTCCTGTCATCAACAAAGTGCTAATTAATATATTCATGTACATACGATGATCGACAACTTCCTCCAGTTTAGTGACGTTGTGTTCAAAAATGTTCAACAATGGGCGCTTTATATCCGACAAAGCCGTCAGACTATAGGTCACAATACCAGCTACCTTCTCCTAATCCGTATACTGGAGGCCTCGCCTTAACTTGGGTTTCGGTCGTTTTTCAAAATCTTTGTAATCATTAGTCATATTTCTTGAAAGGTTATGCCTTGAGATGCGAAGTGCTGTGATGGCCCACTGGGATGCTAAGGCTCCCCCAAGGATGACCTCAATTCAAGTAACAGCCAATACGACTGTAAAAGCAGTTTGAAGTTAAAAGACGAAGTTTCACGTTTTCTAAGCCTGCTGGCAGAATCGCTTATTGTTAATGGGTAAAGTAAAGACGAGATAAACTTGCAAGGCACAGCATAGAGAGAATTTATCTCAGTATTTAACCAACTTGATGCACAAAATTTGTTTTACATCAAGTGTTATTTCATGCCTCTACATGTTTCGAGCACATGTGCTCGAAACATGTAGAGGCATGAAATAAAACTTATTGTGAAACAAATTTTGTGCACCTATAGGTGTAATGATACCAGAGGCTGTGTAATGCAATTTTGACCTCCTGATGATGAGCACATGTGCTCGAAACATGTAGAGGCATGAAATAAAACTTATTGTGAAACAAATTTTGTGCA
>Ga0123352_10004800_pt1 | contig 20067 bp, 17 predicted proteins | sample TergutLab28metaG_FD_89700 | JGI IMG/M metagenome (GOLD analysis project Ga0123352, IMG submission 89700) | Labiotermes labralis P1 segment gut microbial communities from Petit-Saut dam, French Guiana - Lab288 P1 | ecosystem: Host-associated > Arthropoda: Insects > Digestive system > Gut ...
TGTATGTGTTCGACCATCAGAACCGTATAACGAAGCGACAGGCGATAAAAGACTCAAATATACCCAAATGCAGTTAGATTTTTATATGCTGCATGCCAATTGAATGCCCTATTTCTATATCTATCCCGACAAAAACATTGCAAATCAAATATTAGCACAACATACGCCGAACACTAAGCACTACTATCGACATATAATCACCAATACACAATCGTTTCTTTACTCTACCCAAATTTTATGTAATAATATAATCAGAAGAAGTGTATCCACTCTATATTCCTGTGGATTGGTTTCGTATTCCTGTAGATTGATTTTGAATTCTTGCAAATCGGTTTCATATTCTTACAAATTGGAGGTGGCTGATATTCAACCGGATAATCAATGGCTTATAGCTTATCTTAATGAAGTGCTTTCTTTAGAAGCGGAAATTCACAGTACAAAAGAACTCATGACAAATCTCGAATCTATGCGGATAAGACCCATGTTCGTGCGGGAAGAGTTTGTGCCGCCAGATAAACCGAAACAACCAACCGAGCCAGCTCCGCCGCCGATGCCGATAAAGGATCGTTATATATCCTCTCCCACAGATGTTTTTATTGATGCAGTAACCGAAGTATGGGAGTCGGTTAAAGAATTAGGCGTAATCGCCGCTATTGTGTTAGCCGGCGTAGGCTTATTTGCCGCAATTATGTGGTCTTTGACCTTTTGGCTGGTGATTTTACTACCGATAATCGGTATCGCCATAGCCTTTATAGCCTATTCTGGGTTTGCCATACTTAAGAGACAAATGACCGCAGACAGTGACATGGATAAGTATAATGCTGCTCTCCGTGACCGTGAAATACAGATACGCACAAATCAACTTAACTATGAAAACCTTTGCCGTCAAATGTTGGTTAGTCATAAGAAACACCATGAAGCCAAACAGCAAAAGTTTGTGGATGACAAAAACAATGCTCTTGTCCACAACCAACTTGCATTTTTGTTCAATAAAGAAATCGATAATGCAAAACTCCTGCTTAAGGCACAGTTAATTGTTATGAATGTACCCTTGAAAAATTTGTATGATATGAATGTACTGTACCCGAAATATCGCAATCTGATTGCCGTATCTTCCATTACGGAGTATTTAGATTCCGGTCGTTGCAAAGACCTAGAAGAAGCCTACGGAGAATACGAACAGGAATCAAGGCAAGATCGTATCATTCATAAACTAGATGTGATTATACAAAAACTCGATGAGATCGAGAAGATGCAGTACAGGTTATTTATAGAGATGAGTCGGGTAAATCAAAACTTATCCAATATAAAATCAGCCATCCATGATGGATTCCGAATATTAGAAACACAAGCAAAAGCGAACACCAAGCGTTTCTTGGAACTCTCTGGCGACATGGCTCAAATGAATCTTGACATGGGAAATTGTTTTCAAGAGGTTGAAGGGTATCTTGCTAAGTTGGAGAAAACAAGCGATAAGGCTTTGGCGTATTTGAAGGAGCAGAAAAAGTAAGTAAGTAGTATAGTTCCCGAATCCTACATGCCGCATAAAAACACTGCCATTCATTATACCAGTAGCATTATGCTACAGTAATAACGAAAGGCAGTGTTTTAATAATCAGTTTTGTGACCTCTTGGATGATTTACGTTGACAGGGGTTCTTATATCAACAATTATCTTCATTATGCCATTATTCTTTCCTCACGCTCTTTGTCCAAATCAACCTCATGACCATAAAGTATACCTTCAAGTGCGTTAAAGGACATCCTTTTATCATCAAGAGATTTTTTTGCATCCATTACAACTTTTTCAGCTTGTGCATTCAGATCCAAGTCAAAAGGTATTCTTTGCTGGCGGCTGACAGCTTTAATATAGATATTGATTCCTGTAGAGAGATTCATGCCTAATGCCCTAAAAACCAACTCCGCCTGTTGTTTATCCGCCTCATCTATCCGTAATGTATAGTTTGTTCCTGCCATTTTCAAACACTCCCTCCGATGTATTTGCTTGCCAGTCTTTTATCAATCAGTCTCACTCAAAACAATCTTTCGATTCTTTCCGCGCCCAATGATTGCTACCAATCCTAACTCTGACATCTGCTTAGTTAAATTAAATACCCGTGTCCGTTTGACATCAAGCAACGATTGGACTTCTTCATCAGAAATGCTCTCATGCTCCTTTAGATAATCTAGCAATCTCTGCATTTGAGATGTCACTAAATTCTTAGCTTGTGATGATAAATTCTCTTTTGCGGCGTTCATGTTCGGCAATGTTATCTTAAATGAGTTTGGCGTTACGTCAATCGTCACAGGAATAGGACAATTTTCATAAAGTGTGAAAATACGCCTTATTCCTGTCCCATATGTTTCGATGAAGTTTAACCTTTGGAAGACTTTTGCAAGGTTTTCGTTGCGTAACTGGGAGATGCCATTGCGAATATCCTCCGTAGAAATGCCGGGGAGCAATCCTCCGATGGAGATAAACTCCATTTGTTTGTCATTTACGTTGATTATTATACTGCCGGAAAATCCATAATCCCGATGTATCAACGCATTTAAGAGTGCTTCACGGATAGCGTCTGTTGGATAATCCCAATAATCTCTACGGACAAGCCCATCAATAACAGAATGATTCTTGTTACAAAGCTGAAGATAGTCAAAGGTTTCTTCTAACTGGCTTAATACTGAGCCAGTAAACTCTTTGCGGTCACGAAAAACTGTGTTTTGCTCATCGGCAAATACAGCAACCTTTATGCTGTGAGTACATTGATCAGAAAGCAGCCATCCTAAATTTGTGTATAGCTGTTGTGTGTGGTTTCGGATTCCAAGAATATTATATTTATCTTGCGAAAATTCAACCTTGTTTTTGGTGAAAGTTTCTACACAAAAATTAAAAGTAAGCTCTTGCTCCAGTGAGCGTAGCTCTTCAAAAATATCCCCATCCGCATTTTTAATCATTTGTCGGATTTGTTCCGGGGATGCTTGTACCGATGATGAGCCTTGACGCACATATACACCAGAAGGCTTTATCCCTTTTGATTTCAAATAATAGGGCTTATAAGACCCTTCACCTACTTCGATATGGATTATCTTGTCGTCCTCAAGAGTATATTTCACAAAAATGGTCACATCCGGTGCAATGGCATCTCTAATACCATTTGTAACACGGGTATAGGTATCGTCCACATCAAGCAAAGGCGTAGCCTCTCCACTATTGTTTATGCCAATATGCAGAGTGCCGCCGTCTGTGTTTGCAAAAGCAATAACCTCTTTGTAGATGTCACCAAGAATATTGGACTTAAATTCTATCTTTTCAGTTTCGTATGCCATGATCATACTCCTTTGAAATTTGAGTTAATACCAGCATACATAAAACATTCACTTTTGTCAAGGGGACAAAGTGAATGTTTTATGTATGAAGTGAATATTCAGTGAATAAACCCTTTTCAGCAGAAAATCCAAGATGACATTTGTATCAACAACTATCTTCACGAATTACAATGCAAAATTGAAAGCGAAAAGTGAACTATCAATGAAAAAACCGACCCAATTTTCAGGGTCGGTTATAAAATGTGCATTGGAATTAGTTATAGCCATTATCCAAGTTGGCTTGTGAGTCGGGCTTACAGCTGTTATCAGATTTATTTTCTTTCAACTTTACAGTAAAATGCAGCTCAATCTCAACCTCTCTTGATTGAGCAGTACAGTCCCGACAATATACAAGGCCGTCATCTATGCCGTATTCAGAACCAAAGAGCATTCGATTAAAAAACCTTTCAAAATTACTTTTGAGGTCATTGAAAGAACCATTAGACTTTGCCACTATTACCACCCCCGTTTCCTAAAGTGCCAACAGCGAGAGCCGGGCTTGTGTTAATCCCAACCATACTGCCGCTGTTGGCTTCATTGGTGCTGATAGCTATTGCCTCTCTGTGCTGTCCGCTCTTAAATGATCCATTGCCTGTTAGATTAGCCAACAGGATTTTCCGTGTCTCACCGTACTCTGTACCGATGAAGCCCAATCTCAGTAGAAAACATCGAAAGGCATATTTCTGGTTTTCAACTTCACGCTCTTGCGCAACAACATACCTTTGCTTCTCTGCCATTTCACAGATTTTGATAAGCAGATGGCTGTAGGCTTTTATCTCCTCTGGCCTTGCGCCCGGCGAAAACCACGGAAACCGTATCTTACCGTCAGCAAGTCCAACAGGCAGGTCATGTGCCGCTGAGACGAGATTATCGCCAATAGCTGCTCGAATCAGTGTAGCCTTGCTTTGGATAATCCTGCTGACATTTTCAAGTTTGTCCGCATTTAAGCCGTTCTGTGGCAGTTCGATGACTAGCATAGCAATGTCTGCCGTATCAGCCCACTTGGTTTTGCTTGATGACTGTTTTGACTGACTTGATTGATTTATCTGTCTTGGTGGCTCTGGTGGTATCGGTTCATTTTCTGCAACATACCCACGTTCTTTGAGTGCGGCGATAAGTTGGAATAATTCCTCACCGTACACATTGCCGCCGTCATTATTGTCATTGCTGTTACCATTACCAACACTGCCGCTTATCGGACAATGCAGATTGCCATATCTGTCAATTATATAGTCACCAACAGCAAAAGCAAATGATGGTGTCCCTTGATAAACAACCACCGTGCCTAAAATCTCGCTGACAGCCTCGGCAAACACTCTGCGAGCGCCGCCTGTTATCCTATATTTTAGCTCCACGAAATCACACCCTTTCCAGCCATCGTTTCTCGGTTTTTCTCTTGCCCGTTAGAATAAACTGTACATAATCCTTCTCATGATCCACCAGATAATCTGCAAGCGCATAATGACCATCACGAACAGCGATATTGCAGACAGCCTCTATATCAAACATATTCGTTTCGCCACTGTCTTTGATGGTTAGAATCTGAAGCACAACTTGATCGCTCATTATGCCACGATGGCATCTCTCTGAATAGCAGCGAGCTTCAAGTAAAAGGTTGGCATCAAAGTCATATAAATGTGCGCAGGCTGCACGTCGATAGCCTTCGAGAATAGTATTAAAGTAATAGCAGCCGGGCTTGCCAAGTTCTCTGACATTGCCGTGTTCGTCTTGGATGTTCATAATGTACACAAAGGCTTCACGCTTCTCCTCGCCCAGACGAACTGTTATAGTTTCTTTGCGGTAGAATGTCGGGAATCCCTCGTAGACATCCAGTGCTGCTTCATCTGTGGGAGTTACCTCCCAGATTAAGACAGGCACACAGTAGCCCTTCATTGCTTCTATGGTAGCAACGGCACTGCCGTCACGACCTCTAAACAATAGCTTATAGTCCTCCAACATATCAGAGCCGACAATCTTCGCTGTGGGACAGCGATATTTCATTTGTGTTGTGTTAAGGTTCGAGCCATATGCGACATATAGCTTGGTGTTAGGTTGTTTTGAATTTTCCATTTTGTTTTACCTCCAGATTTTTGTTTTTTGTGTAGCCGCTAATCACGATCATCCAGTCTCAAATCCCTGCCATACCGCCAAGCACCATTACCAGCCAGATGCTTACACAAATGCTCACGGCAACTCTTAAATTCGTCACCAATTAAGCCTAGCCTGTTTAGGTATGTCCGCATGGCAAACTTCTCGTTTTCTTCCTGCACTTTCCGTGGAGATGCAAACTTTTGTGTTAATGCTTGGTGATTTAGAGCTAGTGCCAGCACTACATATGAGCGAATCATCCCTGCGTGTAAGCTGTCACCTCTCGACCCACCGCCGCTATTAAAGCCTCGCAGTTCGATAGTGCCGTTACCATTGAAAAAGCTGTGGAGATTAAGGAAATGGTATCGGGAGTTGTTATACCGCCATGTGCGGTCTCTGTCATAGCCCATGTACCACAATTCTTCGATGGCTCTCATAGTCTTGGGTCTTCTGCGGTTTATCCGTTCTACCAGTGCCGCATCAATTTTCATACAGTAACGGGCGCGATCTTCGCCGACCTGTAGTGCCTTGTACAGCAAATCGTTCTTACTGGCTATGATGTTCACCCAGTTTTTAATGCTTTGGGGTGTGTGACCATCACCAGATACATGAACATGGATGCCGCACATTGTGCCGTCTCCTGCAAATGCTCCAGCCTTGCGCAGACATCGGATAAGCCCCTGTAGTATGGGCATATCCTCTTTGTAGCTTAGGATTGGGCTTACCAATTCCACACGGTAGTCATTACCTTGCGACAGAGTTGCACCTCGCCTTCTTCTTAGCGGGACGATACTTGCATCATCCATGAACTTCCACGATCTGATGTCTTCCATGTGTTCGCCGTAAAGCTCGTCTACTCTCCATGTGTCGTAGTAGTTACCTATACGGATGATCTGACCACCCAGAAACTCCATAGCAACATTTGCCGCCTTTTCACGGGTTATGCCAGTGAACTCAATCTCGATGCCGAAATTTTTGTCGAACAACGGAGCGCACCTCCTCCTGTTGTTCATGGAAACGTCTTGTTGGATGTTTCTGCGGGCATCTGCTTGGATAATCCAATCCATTCAGATACTCCTGTGGGTATCTATCTCGACACCCTGTTGACAGACCTCTCATGCCGTTTTACCTCCTGTTTTTTATTTGTGAAAATGGGGATTTTCACGCAAGAGGATTGGCGGTGACAGGTGCAAGTCAAAAAAGTTATGTAAAACCATTATTGTGTGACATAGATTGCTCCTGTTTATTACGCTTATCAGTAAAGCAAAGTCGATAAAATATAGCAATAAATGAGACAAGCCCCTTGTCAAGCGATGCGACAAGGGGCAGCAGGGGTGGGGTGTATGTTATGGGTAGGTGTATGGGGTGTTGAGAAAAAAACAACAAACCCTAAAAACCTGCTCCAGATGGCGACTTAATTTATGATGAACCAAATAAAAAAAGGGGCTCTCCTTCGCGGAAAGACCCTGTGCTGTGTTTGTTTTAATTTAATTTCCTAACATTTGTGTTCTGCGGGATGTCGCTTGCCACAGGATTAAGGTCATTGATATCACCAGATCCGCCACACGCTGTCGGTAGCATGATGGCAATTGCGAGGAATACAAGAATATTGAAAACAGGTACTTTTTTTATTAAAGCTCCTCCAAAATATAGTGTGTGCCGCATGCAACAAGCTCAGGGCTACTCCAGCATTGGATGATTCATCATGTAAAAAGCACTAATTTATCAAAAGACACTCCTCTGAAGATCAAAAAAGATCGGTTTTTGATCTTCATTTTTAAGTGTGCATTATAACTTTGGCCAAGTTCGAAACGTGAGCCATACTGTCAATAGAACACTATTCTAACTAAGCGCAACAAAAAACAGCTCGTAGTAGCCGTAGAGATTGTCCCTCCGTCTGCCTATGGGGCAAAGCCAGGCGGCGGATTGCCTATTGCGCCGTTGTTGGCATCAAAAATGTTGTTGTTGAAAACACCGCCAATACGTATATCTACTCCGTTGTCAGCGGCGTTATCAAAAATCCAGCCGCCATATATCGTCATCGCTCCGTTACCTTCGATATTCACCCCGCCGCCTGAATTGGCGTGAATCATGCCATCGTGAATGGTAAGAACTCCAAGACCAATACTTATGCCACCGCCAGTTCTGGTGCCAGTATTACCATATATTGTGCCGCCGTACATAGTGAAGGCTCCGCTGCTCACCCCGCCGCCCTCGCTAGCTGTATTACCGCTGATGACACCGCCGTACATAGTGAAGGCTCCGCCGCTCACACCGCCGCCCCTATTGCTGACTGTATTACCGCTGATGACACCGCCATGCATAATGAAGTTCCCTTGATAAATATGCACGCCACCGCCAAAGGATCTTCCAGAACCAACATTATCTCTGATAGTCCCACCATTCATTATAAATGTTCCGTTAACGCTCACACCGCCGCCGTTTCCACGAACTGTATTGTCGCTGATTGTACCGCCGTTCATTGTGAATATTCCGTTCATATTAATTGTAACTCCACCACCACGGGCTGAACTACCTAGAAGTGTACTTACATTATCGCTGATTGTACCGCCGTACATAGTGAAAATTCCTATGCTTCGCACACCACTATTTGTATGACCGCTGATGAAGCCGCCGCTCATGGTAAATACCCCGGCATTAAACACGCCAGAGCCGGATGTGCCTTCCACGCGTTTAATGCCTATGTTTTCAATACGCAATGAAGCGTTTCGTTCAATGCTAATAACATCCATACTGCGATCCACAATTAAGTTGAACATCGGCTCGTCGGCACTTCTCAACGTTATATCTGCACCGTCTGGTATAATAAAATTTGAGATTAACTCTATGTCTGACGTTATGGTTATTACCACAGGCGTATTACCCGATTGTCCAACGGCCTGCCTAAGCTCGCTTTCATTGGAAACTGATATTTCTACTGTCGGTGTCGGCGCAGGCATCTCGGGTATTTCCGGGTTTTGTTCGAGGTCGATGCTGTATCTTGGGAGTTCATCGCCTGTGTCGTCAACGTTGTCAGTTTGTAGTGTGTCTGGTGGTTGAATGATGTTTGGCACTTCCGATCCTCCGCTGCCCCAATTCGGGGTTGGTGCTTCAGGTTCTCCGCCGCACCCTGCAAGGGCAAGTAACAACATAACCACTAAAATCAGTGTAAATAGTTTTTTCATTATGTTTTCCTCCAATAAAATCTGTTTTCTCAATTCAAAACCACATATCTATGACAAAGCATAAACTATCTCTCTGGTACATATAATGCCAAAAATTCACGTATGTTATTGTCGCTTACGCCTTGCCAACCAAAAACCGACACCAGATGCCAAAACCCAAGCGAGACAATATCGTATGAAACAACTTCATAGCCACTAAGCATCTCAATAAACAGTTCGTTGAGTTCATATGAGTCTACTTCTCTGCCATTGAATGCGTATGTTGCAGTGACTTGTGTCCAATCGTATGCAAACTCTGATTCCCAAGTATAATCCGCTATTCTTGCCTGTGTTGCAAAGCTGTTGTCCATTGGAGTTGCAGCATTGGTTAAAAAGAAGCTGCCCCAACCGCTATCGAACCCAGAATTTCCTCCATGCAGTACATAAGCCAGACTGCCGTCAGAACTTCTGCGATATAGCTGAATTGCGCTATGTGGCTGTGGATAAACAATGTCGCTACTTTCTCCTATGAAAATCAATTCCACTTCGCCTTGATTTATTGTAAATATACGAACCATATCACCGGCACTCACACTGTCTCCAATAATCAGTAGTTCGGGTATGCCGTCAAAATTCAAGTCGGCAAGCATAAATCCTATCAAGTTAAGAGGAAATTCGCTTTCAAAAAAATCGTGATTTGCCCAATCAGCCTGTAGTGAATAGTCTATTGCGGCCTGTATCGTCTCAAAATACAGCTCTTGCCAATTCTGCGACGTTGTGGGCTGTTCTTCAGAGATAGTGGGTTCTTCCGCGGCATACGACTCTGCACCGCTTTCTTCGTCAAACAGTGGGATAAATGTAAGCCCCGCATCTTTTGTACGAATTGACCAATGGTTATGCCTTATCACTTGCCATTCTTCTTCTGTTATTTCAATCCTTTCGCCTTGAGGTGTAATTCGCACATAGTTGAAGTGTTCAATATCAAATGTTTCGGGATTGATTACAGCTTCCATCTCTGCTGCTTCGATAGTTAATATATCCCTTCCGTCATAAGAAATTGTGAAATTGCGGAAAAATCCTTCTTCCGGGACATTACTGAAGTAGAAAAACACTGTACCATCCATTCCAATTTCTGTTGCACCACGCAGCCAATGATTATGCATGTGCAATAGATTCGGCGTGCGGTCTGCGATAGAAAATATAGCATGAACAGTGTAGTTCCGTGTCAACAAAATCAGATCCTTAATGCCATTTCCATTGAGATCATGCAAAGCAAATCCAAAATCGGAAGGAATCCACGGAGGCCAATCCGGCAAAATTTCATCCCATAAATGTTGCCAATCCGGGTTTCCGTTTTCTATCACGCCGTTTGAAATAAATTCGCGGTACTCTGCCAGTACCGGGGCATAAAGTAACATATAATCTAATTCTTGAACCGAATTCGGTTCGGGGCTTTCCGTTGCAACTTCTGACGATGATATATCATAGCGTATATTGCTATCAACAACGGGATTAACATTATTATCATTGCCGCTGCTTAACCAGATAAATAGTCCACAACCAATTACAAGTGCAGCCGCTAACACGCACCCAATTATTTTTGTACTCAAGGCAACAGAACTTGTGGCGACCGTAGATGCCGCATTGCCGACAATGTTTCCCTCATTTACGCTCAGTGGCGATGTTGGAGGAGGATTGTTTGACTGATACGATGGTTGGACGTTAGCGGTAGATGTTGTTGTGGGCGAGGTTGGGCTTGTATTCGGAATAATCGGCGCAAGATTACTTCCAAGAGATGGCGGTATAGGCAGCGTGCTTGCTTGCTCTCTAAGCAGCATAACAATGATCGGCAAAGTAGCAACACCATACAGTTTAATGCCCTTGCGTTCGTGTTCTTTCACGCCATTTTTAATCTGTTGCCGTGCATAGTTTAATCGGCTTTTCACTGTCCCTGCTGGGCATTCCATCAAAGCGGCGATTTGGTCTATTGTCATTTCATCATAATAATAAAACATTACCGCTTGCCGTTGCAGATATGGCAAGGCATCAATTAATTCTAAAATCATGCGTCTGCTTTCGGCACTGTCTAGGGTCATATCAGGTAAAAACTTATCGTCGATCTCTGGTATGTTTTCTAACCAACCCTGTGCCTCATCTTCCAAAAGAGTAGGTTTCTTTTTCTTCACAAAATCTTTACATTTTGAATAGACGATGGAACGTAACCAACCGAAAAAACTGTCTGCACTATATAACTGTCCGATGGAACGGATGGCCTGTATATAAACTTCTTGAGTTATGTCCTGTGCATCTTGATCAGAGCGCAAAAATTTTAACGCCATGAAATACACATAGCGATGAGTCTTTTCATATATTTCGCCCCATACTGAATCATCGCCCTGCATAGCTCGCCCTACTAATTGCACAACTTCATTTTTGGTTGCATTCTCCGAGCTTGGCGCATTAGAGATATTGTTTTGATTTTGCGCCGCACCGCAGTGCGGGCAAAACTTGTCTGCATTATTTATTTGCTTTCCGCATTGGGAGCAGTACATGCGCGGAGCCTCCTTGTTTTTCTTTTTCATCGCCAAGCTATGATACTATGCCTTTCTCTTGATCCTCTCTCGTTGCTTATAAACTCCCAAAATGCAATTTCAGTGTCTACTCTTCTAATATCTTCCCCATCAATTGACGCAACGAACAACTCAGGAAAACTTGCACCGCTAGTGCTTTTTGATAAAAATGCAATTTGTGTGCCACACGGAGACACAACACCATCCCAAGTTCTGCGTGTGGAATTTGCCGGAAGCACGAGCCGCTGTCTTTCGTTGAGATTAACATCTCTTGCTTCTGTTCCTGTAGGTATAGCGTCAATGAAGACTAGCGTAGGCAATATCGTATCTTCCCAACTTTCACGGTTATCAAGACTGCCGGCACCGGGCCCACTTCGGCCTGTAGCGCGGACTCCCAGCATAGTGTTTTCGTCTACCCACTGTCGATTAGAGTTATGAACACTAGGGCCGCTAACAGAAGATGGGAGAATCGGCGAACTGTGCGGAAGCCAATATGACATGCTTGCATTATACAATGCGCCATTACCAACAGACCCATCCGAATGTACTCGGTAGCCGTGATTCCCTCTAAATGATTGTACTTCTCCAACAGTTTCCACAGCCTCAGGAGTTAAGTCATGAAGCGGAACACGAAAGACGTTTCCCGAAGATACAAAATAAAAATAATTGTCGGGGCCAAATCTTGGGTCACTATGATGAATTACTTCGGAAAAATCGCCTTGCGGGGCGACTATCAATTCTGTAACATCGAAAAAGCCGCCATTGCTTTCAACCCAACCAACATGCCGGGCATTATCTGTTCCAACAACCATTGTAACTGCCAATTTGTCCAGATTCTCACTCAGGCTTTGCATATCCTCCGGGCTGCGCAAGGAGGATATGCCCCTAAACTGTTCTGATGGCATCGTAAAATTACTAATTGTCCTATGTGCACCAGTGTTCGGATCAATGCTAATAATCGTAATTCTTTCATTTGGGTGAGAGCCCAGTCTCCACTCAGCGACTATTATACCTAAGCCATCAGACGCGCCTGGCTCCATCGAAAAATCTAAAGCGATTTGTTCGTGATTTGGAACTGCGATGCGCCAAAAATTATTGCTAGAGACAAGCTGAATGGTTTCTTCAAAACTATAGTGTATCGTGTCGTCAAAGTATTTTACTGTCGCAAGATAAGTCAGGCTTGCCTCGTCTCCGTGGATAGTATAGTTTAACGGACTAAGTATTGTATAGGTGTTGTGCCAGTCATACTGCAAAGCGACAGAGGCAAATTGATCTTGCGAAGCTATACCCCAAAGGTTAGCCATAGCTTGTTGGAGAGTGATTTCGCCCATTTGTATTTGCAACCAAAGCACGGACTCATTTTCATAAAATAGCAGTTGCATTACATCCGGCTCGAAAAGTTCCGATATAGAGTCAAGGCACTGTGCATTATACGCCCATTCCAATGTCCACAAAAAATCAGCAATCTCTGGAGTGTTCATCGTATCAGAAACGGTCGAGTCTGTGCTGATGGGAGCGTCTACGCTTCCGTCATTTCCGGCAATGCCTGTTGTGCCATCACCACTACACCCAACAAGGGCGAGTGCTAGTATAATTGCAAAAATAAGTACAAATAGTTTTTTCATTGTGTTTTCCTCCTAAATTTTGTTTTGTGTTTGCTAATTAGACGATTGAACTTTGCCGTTGGTTTTATATTTTTGAAATTTTTTGCGGCACCTATCTTCTTGCTTTGGCAACTTGACCCGAAGTGTGAGGGTAAATTAACTAGCGGATTATTGTCTGGTCATTAATACCCAATCGGAAAAGTCAATATCATTATTCCAATCATATACAGCAACTACTGTGCCGTCTGATTGTAGCCCTGCAACAGCACTACCACTAGCTGTTATGGCAACAATATCACGCCATTCATTGATTATGGGATGACTGAGAGATGCTACTGTTTTTTTGATTGTTTACCTTGTACGCAGCATCCAATTAATGACATTCGACTGGCCAAATTCATTACAGCCAACAGCAATGGCCGTCCCATCCGACCTCAGTCCCACTGTGTGATCATCTCCGGTTGATACAGCGACTATGCCGTTCCAGTCATCTATGCCCAGACTACCAAATGCGTTGCTGCCAGCTCCAACAACCGTGCCATTTGACCTCAGTCCGACTGTACGAGCAAACCCAGCATATATAGCGATTATATCGCTCCAGTCGCTTACGTCTAACCAACCATCAACACCATTTCCCACGGCTACAACCGTTCCGTCCGACCCTAATCCAACTGTATGATGTAATCCGGCTGATACAGCAATTATATCGCTCCAGTCGCCTACATCCAACTGGCTAAACCTATTATTCCCCACGGCTACAACCGTTCCGTCCGACCTTAATCCAACTGTATGATGTAATCCGGCTGATACAGCAATTATATCGCTCCAGTCGCTCATGATCGTTTCCATCAAAATGATATTGCCCGCAACAACCACTGTGCCGTCCGCTCTTAATCCAACAGCGTGATGATGCCCGGCAGATACAGCAACTATATCTCTCCATCCATCCGCATTTATTAGGTCGGCAATGTTTCCGCCTACGGCAATAACCGTACCATTCGATCTAAGTCCTATTGTAAAGCCTAGGCCAGCAGATACAGAGACTATATCGCTCCAACCGCTTGTATCCAACAGTCCGTCGGCACCGTAACCTACAGTGACAACAGTTCCGTCCGGTTTTAAGCCGACTGTATGAAATGCTCCGGCTGATAACGTTTCTCCGCTTGAAAAGCCTAAGTTTAGCACCGGTGACTCTGCTAAGGATGGGTTTTGTTCGAGAACGGTATCATATCGAACTCTTTGCAATATGCCTATGCCATCATCTAAAAATAGTTTATCTTCATAGATATGAAAAATATATGGTTCACTTCCTGTTAAATAAAGTTTATCGTCTTTTACTTCCCAAGTTACAATGTCATTATTATCAAACGATGCGGTGCCATCAGGTAAAAGTATAATCATGCGCCCTATACTCATCGGGGGATAGCTTCCTATGGCATCCCATCTGCCCGTTAATAAAGAATTGTTTGGTAAATAATCAACAGGTGAGGCTATTCTTCTAAATTCATACTCAGTAATTTGTAAACCTCCTCCTGGAATTTGGTGTTCAAAAATGAATGTTAATATCTCTTCTTCGATATGAAAACGGTATCCAAAAGGAAAAAGCATATCCTCGATAACGTACCACGTATTATCGGCAGCCGCAAATAGACCGTCAGAAAAAAACATGCGAACACCAAGAGAAGGCCAATCATCTGCTATTTGAGAATCATAAATTCTCCAAATGCCCACTAACATTTCTTCTGCGGAGGGGTTATTGCCTGTTGAGTTGTTTTGAGGGAGGCTCCCTACTTGTGGATCATCATATCGTTGATTTTCTGTCGGCATGTTAGCATTGTCTTGTGGCATGTCATTGCTGCCACTATCCCCACAAGCAGCAAGAACAAAAAGCGCAAGTGCTGTAACAAGGACAAGTGCTAAAAATCTCTTCATGTAAATCTCTCCTAAGTGTGTGTTTGGAATAAATATAATTATGAAACCCTTCTGAACACAAGCGTTTCTGTTTCATTTGGTTCATATCCCAAGATTGTTAAGCGAAGGCTTTTGCTGTCTAATTCCATACGCATTCCTTCTGGGTCTGCATCATTTTCTATATGGAACCAATATAATCTATCCCCATTCGCGCCACCAACTCGCCAAAGTACATCGGCTTCACCTGTTGCATAGCTGCCATCGAGAAAAAATACTATGAAATCATAGTGAGGCGAATCATATTCGTCCCATCTGCCCACTAGAATAATATCGCTGTTTTGTCTATCGACAAAGGAAGGTGTTTTTATAAAACTTGTTCCGTCTAAATACAAAATACCACCGACAATATGGAACTCGTGATCTTGATGCCAAGGGTCTTCATATTCCGCTTCAAACCTGATAATATCATCGTCGATAAGCTGCCATGTGGCGTTATTGTGCCTAACAGCTATGTTTTCTTCAAAAAAAATTAATTCGGAAAAAACGGTAGACCCTTCAATTAATTCCCATCTGCCTATCAACTGCTCTTCGATTGTTTGCGGGTTGTCTCTATTTTCACCGTTTAAGCGTGAATCATCATTATTATCCAGCACGTTCCCGTCATTGTCGCAAGCAACAAGAGCAAGAAGCACAAGCACCATAACAAGGACAAATGCAATCATCTTCTTCATGTTAATCCTCCAAAATTTATTTTTACTTACTGGCAAAACGATTTAATCTTGCTATTAGTCGAAATTTAATGATTATTACTAATGAGTCTTTTCATATATTTCGCCCCATACGGAATTATCACTTCACATGGCACGTTTTAGCAGATTCACAACCTCGTTTTTGTTGTGTTCTCTGCGCTTGACATAGGGGATACTTTATTTTGATTTTGCGGTACACCGCAGTACAGGCATAAGTTGTCTGCATTATTTATTTGCTTTCCGCATTGGGAGCAGTACATGCGCGGAGCCTCCTTGTTTATTGTGTCTGTTGATAAGACGACTGAGATTTGCCGCCGGTTTTATATTTTTGAAAATTTTTCATACTTCGAGCCAACTTGACCCGAAGTTGGGCTGTAGCACAGAGATTCCGATTTTGAATAAGTCTAGGGAATGTACCAAATGATCTGACTGCCAGTGAGGTCAATAAAGACAGCACTTACTCCATATAGATTGTGGCTACTCACATTAGAACTGTGGATAGATACACCAACCAGAGTGGCATTACCAGTAATCCCGACTTCTACTTCCTGCGACCTAGCCATAAGGCGACTGAAATCGGTCGTGATACAGGGAGACCCCCCTGCCGGGTATATATGATGCAGCCCAACACCAGCTGCCAAGACATGTAGTAGAAACTCTTCTTCTAAATCGGGAAAATCATTTCGATTGTGCCAAAATCTCCGCTCATTATCTACAACTGCTTCTTGGATTCTTGCATGCAGTAGCGGACGCCTTAGTTCATAGTCATCGAGGTGGTCAGGGAGATAGCTGTAGTGGAGAACATTCGGTCGCACTTCCCACTCAGTCATGTCGTGAAGCGAGATGCCAGAGGTTGCAGAAAACAAATCCATCATAGCACGGAAATCAGTATTTTCATTATACGCCCGAACAAGTGACTCCGTATCAGTGATTCGCAGGTCTAGGACTTGCATATCTACGTTAGTTGCAGTAGATTGGTCAGGTATATTGCTTGGTTCGCCGCTCGGCGTTGCGGGAGCTTTGTCAGAAATTGCCGGGTCTGTGCTAGTGGGAGCGTCTACGCTCCCGTCATTTCCGGCAATGCCTGTTGTGCCATCACCACTACACCCAACAAAGGCGAGCATTAGCATGATTACAAAAATAAGTACAAATAGTTTTTTCATTGTGTTTTTCTCCTAAATTTTGTTTTTGTATTTGTGTAGACAGCGTCTAATACACGAATTATTACTTAGTCATTAACACCCAATCAGACCAGTCTGGGACATCAATGGCTCTGTCATATACGGCCACCACCGTCCCATCTGACCTTAGACCAGCAATAAAAACAGATCCCGTTGTTATGGCAACAATGTCACGCCATTCTTTTATAGACAGATAGTTATCATGCCGAATGTTAGGCGAAGCTACAACCACCGTCCCATCTGATCTCAAACCAACAACTCCAGACATCGTTGCCTCTATAGCAATTATATCTGTCCAACCGTTTATGGTGTCCATAATAATGTCCGTTCTGTCAAAACCGCCAATAGGGCTAAATGTGCCGGCCGCAACAACCCTTCCATTTGATTGCAAGCCGATAACATTTACTACACCTTCTGATACAGCAACTATGTCTCTCCACTCGCTAACGTCGTTCCACACATCTTCCTGCCGAGAGCCTGCCAGAACAACCGTCCCATCTGATCTTAGTGCAGCAGTATTGCCCATGCTTGCTGATATGGCAACTATATTACTCCAATTATGCGTGTGTGCATGACCCGCCAGATTTTCGCCCGCAAATACAACTGTCCCATCGGACTTCAAACCTGCTATATGTGGACTACCTCTACCTCCCATTGCTACCGCAACAATATCATACCAAGCACTTGTATCGGCTTCCACTAAGTTAGTAACAACCGTCCCATCAGATTTTAAACCAACCACCATAGCACCTGTTGCTGATATGGAAAGTATGTCTCTCCATTCATGCACTACGGCGTGTGCTTCTAATGTCACATCTGGGGTAATAACTACTGTGCCGTTTTGTCTGATGCCAAACAAAAAAGCTCCGGCTGACAGCGTTTCTCCGCTTGCAATATCTAGAGGTAGCAATGGCGTTTGAGTAGGTGTTGCTTGGGCGGGTGTCGTATAGGGTTCTCCTGTATAAACCAACTCCCACCGAGTTTGGTCATCTACTGTACCCGCATGGCTATATACATTTGCATTAAATTTATCAACCCGCAGAACATTAGCTAGATTTCCATTTTCGTTCCACGCTCTGAACGAGTAAAAATTACCCGCATTTAGTGTGTAATGAATGGTTAGGGCGGTGACATAAGAGAAATAGGAAAATTCGTCACTCGTTTCAGCAGCCTCGTCCATTTCAAGCCAATGACTTACATCAATTATTCTAACGCCGCCGCTAAGGTATAAATGGTTTGCCGCACTAATGGCGATTTGCCTTGCGTGTTCGATGTTCATAGGCGTAACGCTAGGTCTGTGGGCGCATGGGTGGTGTCCGAAATTGTTGGGGCTGAATCAAAAGGCGTATCTGCGGCAGGGTTATAGTCATGGGTAGAATTGCCGCAAGCGGCAAGGGTAACCAGCAACATAGCCGCCAAAAGTAATGCAAATAATTTTCTCATAATGCTTTCCTCCAAAATTTTAAGGGTTTTCATTTTGGCTTGAATATAATGCCGTCAACTCTTTTTTCAGATCGGCGATAATTGCCGTGCGTTTTTTCTTCGTGTACATATTGAAAGGAATAATACCAACACCACCGATTATCAGGAGTATACCTATAACACCTATATCTATAAAATTGACATTTGTGACATTGCCTATGAAATTAAACAATGCGAAAACAGCAACCCCTAATACAATGCCACCTATAGCTAAGTACCAAACTTTTTCATTTTGAAGGGACTCCAACCTTGCAATTTCTGCTTGATACCATTCTATAGTCTTCTCTTCCGTATTGTTTTGGAGGGGCGTATGTGTAGCAGTCGTCTGTGGCAAAGCAGTGTCTGTACCGCTTGGCAATGGGTTTGGGTGGTGTGTTGGGTGGTGTTTTCTATCTTGCCTGTCAGACGATCCAAACAACATTATTAAGTACGCAATGGTCGATATAGTTAAACTCCCTCCAAGAGCCATGCCCGCAAACGAGATGTTTCCACTGATGATCATTCGAGGTAAAGTGTGTAGGAGAATAACAAGAGCCACTGTTGTTACAATTATAAATGCAATGAAAAGAACCCTTTTATTTCTTACCACTCCCATAGCCACAAGGCATATGAAAATAAAGACAAGAACAGGCAATAACATAATAACCGACAAGCCCACTGTAAAAAACCCTATTATTATGTGTAACGCCAATGGAATAAGTAAAAACAATAGGTTCTTTTTTGCTGCCGTAAGAGCTATTATGGCAAATATCAATATCGGTAGTAAAAACAAAAGTGTTTGCCACACACCACCAAGTGCAATATGGAAGTTTCTTGGATCAAATATCCGAGGAGCATTTCTCAAAATAAATGTCCATCTATGAGATGCAACAAGACTCCCGGGCGCAAGCGACCAGATATTCAGATACGTAACAATCATCGAGACCAACATAACCACTACAGCAATAAGCGGACGCTTTGAGCTTGAAGGCAGTTGCTGCACCTTTGATCTCCGTTCGGTTTCTGCAGTAGCAGATATAGGATGTTGGGTATTGGAACTGGATGTTATAGCATTGCCGCACATACTGCAAAACTGTGAATCAACTGATAATTTGTTACCGCATTTTGCACAGAACACAATTTTTCCTCCTCGTTGATCGTGGGTATTATTTGTCACTAACCTAGCAACTGGTTAGCGTAATTCATTTTTGTATTATTTCTTCCTTTTTATAGCCTTGTTGATGTCGTTTGCTGTGCCGCCTACAAAGGTAACCGCAGACAAAATGAAGCCTATTAAAAACATTATACCGCCGATACCAACCCCTGCAACCATTATGACAACCCCTGTCTCAACATTGCCGCCAAACTGCATTACAAGAAATCCTATCCCCATCAGCCCGACACACACCAACATAGACCAAAATTTGAAGTGATGCAAAAAAGTGCTTGATTTTGCTATGATCTTATCGGCTTTGTCTGTGGCAACTCCACAGTTGCTGCAAACTTTGCTGTTCATAAGCAATTCCTTATTACAACTTCTGCAAAAAACGGTGTTCACGTTGTACCCAAGAATAGGGCTTTCAACCTCCACAATAGCCGTGCCACATTTATTGCAGAACCGAGAATTTTTCTCTATCTCCGCTTTACAATTTGTACAATACATTTAAGTTCCTCCTCATTTTTCTTCCTGTTTTGCTTGGTGTCTAATAATAAGACGATTGACAATGGCCGTTGGTTTTATTTTTATGTAATTTATTTTTGGCAGGTGTAATGTTAGCATGGCGAATTGATGGAAAACTCTGTATTCAGCTCGTTTCCAGCACATTTTAATATAACATGTACGCCTCCTTCTGTCAATTCAAAATATCATTTTGGGAATGCAATGTCATCGTGATTATATTACCCTTTTAATATGGGGTGATATATGTGATTGCGGAGAAAATTAAAATGTTGCGTGAAAAAAACAATCTAACA
>Ga0123352_10004803_pt1 | contig 20065 bp, 7 predicted proteins | sample TergutLab28metaG_FD_89700 | JGI IMG/M metagenome (GOLD analysis project Ga0123352, IMG submission 89700) | Labiotermes labralis P1 segment gut microbial communities from Petit-Saut dam, French Guiana - Lab288 P1 | ecosystem: Host-associated > Arthropoda: Insects > Digestive system > Gut ...
AAACTTCTCTGGTCATTATCTCCGTAACCGTTCAACTTTGGATATAGGTGTTTTGGGTTATATCGGTATACTTTAACATAAGGAACACTCTCCCGAAGTCTGGCACATTCCTCCTGGGACACCTTGTATACGTCATGCGTCAGTAAGTCTGCTACATGTTCCGGCACAATATGAGTGCCACCACCAAGGAGTCCATTCAGTAGCTGAAATGGACTGTAATGTGTATGCAAGTGTGTGACTGTTTCTACCCGCTTACCATACAACGGATCATTCTGAGGGCTACTGAGTGGACTCCCTGATGATGGCACCTATGGCGTGCCGAAACATGTAGGAGACTTACTAATGTCTGACTTGTACACATTTTGGTGCATGTGAAGTTGGTTTTATAAATTAATTGATATGAACCAAGTATCTTCAAATGTACGGAGGTACGTTTACCCCAACATTCCTCAGAAACGCGATGCCTGTCTTGGAGGTGACTGAATATGATCTCGGGGGGAGGGGGGAGGAAGGCTCAAGTGATTCGTGTGAAGACACAGACACAGGTGTATTATATATTTCGCCCTCTCAGTTAACTCGGCACCCATGCAAGCCAAATCTATTCACCACAAAACGTACGAGCAGCGCCTCCTTGCAAAATGGCAACGCCGTCAACAGTTTCGTTATTCTCCGTTTCTTACTTTAAATAATTAAACACTCTAAGATGGATGCCGCACGTTCATCCAACACGTCCGAACAAACCTATAATCCTAAATGGTTTAATCTCTCAGAATATTATCATTTCGGGTACTGAAGTATTGTTTACATCCTGAAATGTCCACGGACTAATAACAACTAATTAATTAAAACTTTATATTCCACGAGTAATTAACTTTTCCTAAAACTAACAAAACCAAAATGTTGCTGTCACTGATTACAGACCACGCCATGAAGATATGTTGGAAGAACAGGTATAGCGTTACACGGCCTTAGTATCGACAGGAGGTGGAAGTGAATTGCCAAGTTCTGCGCTTCGGATACTCAATTGGCACTGCGCTACAAGCCGGAAGGTTGCGGGTTCGTATCCCGATGGGGTCATTGGAATTTTTTATTGACTTAATCCCTGCGGCCACACTACGGTTCTGGGGTCGATTCATCCTCCAACAAAATTGAGTTCCCGAGGTATCCCCTGCGGCTAAAGACGGCCAGTGCGTACAACTGACAGTATTGCCCCCTTCATTTGCCGATTTTCTAGTGATTCTGGAAGCTCCAAACTCCTGAAGCCATAAGGTCCTATCCAGACCTGTATAGGAAATGCTTTATATTCACCTTTGAGACTCAAAGGACGAAAAGCTGGACGCTTAGGATGACAGGAAAATCTCTGTCCCTGGTGGCCGGTTGCCAAGATTAAGAACACACTGGTTACTCTTCCATTCCCACTCACTTATTCATGACGTGATGCTGACTTAAACACAGACGTCTTTCAAATCCAACAAAACTATAACTACATTTTGTGAGAAAGTGCATAACCTATATCACCAAGCAAGTGTAAAAAATTCTCTTAAAATTGCAGTACTTAAAGAATAAAATTGGAACAAATATTTAGAATGAATCTGAATGAAAAAGACACGAATGGTCGATGGCAAGAGAATGAAAAATTTACGAAAACTATAAAACACACAAGAGTAGAAGAATAATTCAACTTGTAGTACAAATATGTAAATATTTCAAATATAAGGGTAACACCTGGATTTGTTATGATATTATATATTTGTTAACTGCAATTAGGCTGAAGCCCGGTGGCAGTAACACAGTACACATTTACACAAAAATTATACACAGATGCCGAGAACAACCCCCCTCCCCACCACAAATAGAGTTATTGTCTAGTTTATATTCATGTATTTTGTATTACTATCTATATCTATTATGTTTCATAGTGTTTTATCTGACCCCTATTTTGATTCGGTTTGTCAAGCTATGCGTATGTAGAGATCTCTACACGACGCGCTGGCGCATGCATATAGCTAGCCCTTCAGTTTCCTAGACAACCTGATGATGGCCAATACAGGCCGAAACGTGTAGTTGTTTCCATCACAGTCATTAAATACACCTCAGTGATTAAGTTGTGTTTGACTACATACCTTTTCCTAGATTATACACAGAACAACACAATAAAACAGATTATCCAGAACGGAACGTACGTAAAATAAAGATACATAAGAAATGCGTGTAAAAAGTTGAACAAAAGCATACAAGACATATAACCATATATACAATGACACAAAATAGAATTTGCCGTGAATAGCAACACACTGACTAAAACCACGTTCCGGTGTTGTACGAAAAATGCTTGTTCATGTAATTAATATCGTTTCACCGGTTTAATAGCTAATTAATTTGCTTCTTATTTGGAGCCCTCCAGTACGAACTCCAGGGACCGCAGTGAGAATTCCGTATTCTTTTTCTCAGTGTCTCCTAGTGAAAGTTGCGATAATTTCTGTGACACAAGAAGAGGCCACGACTTACATTGTTCACATTTTTTTCTGTTACTCACAATCGTCTAATTCGATGCTACAAAACTGTGTGGTTGAAGAAACGTCTTTAAATAACAGAGATACAAGAATGTTTCTGAAACTCAGGTCTTCTATCGTTTTACGCTTTGTCATTTCTTTTTGAGTTGGTTGGTCTTTGGCATGGCTGTACTTATTACACTGCCTAATTTAAGCAGAAGGAAGTAGGAACCGTACAAATGCAAGGAACTATTTGCACAATGCCACAGCTTGAGATCTCAGAACATTTAAATTCGTAGCAAAACCGCTGTGAAAACCTCAAATTTCTCATGAAAAGCTCTGACAAAATATGACTCAGCATCCTTAAGCAAGTGTAGGCTAACATGACATGAACGTAAAAGTAGCGATCTCTTGCTCGGTCCAGGGTAATTTGAATCCTTCCTAGCGCTTTTCGCGTGGCCATCCAGAGTCTTCAAACACAAATGTCAGATGGATTAACATGAATACCACTTATTTAACACCTGATCTCAAGACCTAACATAAGGAAGACTGTTTAAACGGTAAGATTTCTGGCTTCGACAAGGGAGGCCCGCGGTTCGAATTTCTGTATTAAGATGTCCGTGGCAACCCTCTTATACTTTAGGCAAATTCTTAGATGCGATCTCAAATTAGGTCACTTCGGTTTCCTTTCCTCCCTCCTTTCACATCTTTCCGTACTCATTCTTCATCAGTCATCCTGTTATTCGACCCTTATATAACGTAATATGAGACTAAGAGAAAGTCGTAAAAAAGAATGCAGCGTCTAAATAAATGATGTCCTTTCGAAAATAGTCAAACGTTGCTTTTGTCAATCCTAGAGCAAGTTGTATCCTTCCTAACGTTTTATTTGCATTATCTTTAGCACAGAAATCAGAGATGTTCAAATAAGTATCACTTATGAAACATGAGAACCGCACAGCTCACGAGATTGTTGTACTAAAACAAACAGGTCTGTGCTTTCTGCTGCGCATCCAAAAGGCTTACGCCTTGCCGCACCCACGATTGCAAATATTAATAAGGAAATCCCTACACAGTACAAATAGAACGGACTGTTTAAACTACAAAACATTATTCAAACAACAGACTGTACCCATATTCGTAACTACCTGCGTCCTGGCGCAGAAAAAGGATGTATTATTGCGAGGCACTGCCGACTTTCACTGTGTTACATGAGTCATTGAGTAACTACTCCATTCCAAGCGTGCTTGAACAAAGCACTCGGTTTCTATAATCCGAATTGCGCGGTAATGATCTGTTCAAGGCTAGTTGATTGCTGGGGTCGTGCCATTGAAACTGATAGGAATTCTGCACATTGCCTACCGAAATAGGACCACAGAACGGACTGTAACTGTCTTGAGTTTTGATGCCGTGTAGAAATCTAGGTCGACACCGATATTTCACGCGAAAATCATGTTCCCATCTTCAAGGTAGAAGAAATCGTGCCCAAAATGACGCTGAACTGGTTAGGATAAGAATTGTTTTGAATAATTAGATGGGGAATGCAAAAAGTCCCATTTTATAAATATTTTACTTTATTAGGATCTTAGGACAGAGTTCTATCTAAAATTTTCAACTAATAAAAGTGCAACGATGCTGTTTGTAACTGAGGAAAGCCACATATTGGGCATACGTTTTGAAGTTAATGAGACGTGGAAATGGAACATACGAGCCAGGGTAAACTTTGGAAATGCTGTATTAACACACTGAATAACAGGATATCAATTAATATATGACGACCATCTGACAAACAGAAGAAACGTAGGTCGACGAAAGAAAAGACGGAACGACCTACACCCATACAGATGGAACAAGCCTGGAACTGCTTATACACTCTTGCTGCTAATGATGGTGACAAAATGTAAAATCTACTCCTGGAAAAATGAAGATATTTGCCACGTTACTGTTTTCAGGCATGTCACGTCATATACTCGAAAACATACAAGTCTACCGACTTTTCAGTGGGAACTACTGCATCTTGAGGGATAGTCTATTACCGCACACACCTATACACTGCATGACGTCACATCCTAGAAGCAATTAATTTTATAACTGCGAAAGTAAAACCTTCAAATTTTAAATGTAATTTTACTTTATTTAAAGAAGCTGCCACTAAATCAGACTACATAGCGGAGAATAAACGGACGATAACAAAAAGGAGCTGGAAAGTAAGTAAAATTAAGCGGTACTGGCTTTATTAAGTTAAAGATATATTCTTATAATAAAACCAACGACATGCACTAATTTCTCGAATTTGTTTTTGGAATAAAACTCTGTATGTTTCGGACAGTTTCTCTGTCCATCATCAGGAGTCTAGCACTGTAAACACAGCAATAGATATATGTCATACAGGTCAGGCTGACTGCTTGTTAGCAGGATCAGGATGTTCCATCATGATCCTGCTAGCAAGCAGTCAGCGTGACCTGTATGACATATACCTATTGCTGTATGTACAGTGCTAGATTTCTGATGATGGACAGAGAAACGGTCCGAAACATGTACAGTTTTATTCCAAAAATAAATTTGAGAAATTAGTGCATCTCGTTGGTTTTATTATAAGAAAATATCACGATGCACGGTCCTCTGAATATCAAATTCAGAATGTCATAAAACGATAAAGGCACTTGCGTTAAGAGACTGATATACACCACGTTTAACCTCAGTCAAAACAGATGCTGTTCTTAACGACATCTTCTAAAGACAAATCGCCGATATCGGTGGCCGCACGGTCTAAGGCGCGGGTCTGAGGCCGCTGGCTTGCTGGGATTGTGGCTTCGAATCCCGTAGACAGCATGGATGTCTGTCTGTTCTGATTGTTGTGTGTTGTTATGTAGACGTTTCTGAGACGGGCCATTTGCTGGTCCAGAAGAGTCCTACAGAGTGTGATGTGTCTGAGTGTGATGTATCTGAGTGGGATGTGTCTGAGTGTGATGTGTCTGAGTGTGATGTGTCTGAGTGTGATCTCGAAAACATATCAATGAAGCAGCCTATGCCCCCTAGGGCTGTCGAGCCATGACAAAAATATAAATCCAAAGTGCTACCGTTTCAACCCTTTTGTTCGATGGGAAAAGGAATAAAGTCAGAGGTATGAATATAGTACTAATAGAGACATGTGCGAGGTAAAGGTCAGTCGGATCTTTCTCTTCGAGAGAAAGGTAAATGTTTAATGCCATTTAACAACACAAAGAGGCACGAGTGAATAAATTCAGACTTGGGTTCGTGAGAAATGAATAATAAGTATCACCTAAGAAGTGAAGATGAAGGTCTAACTGAATGGCACTCAGTGGACTTCGAGAACTTGTGCTAAAATGTTACAATTCAGTGACCGGTCCATAAACATTATGGACTGCGTGCGGGACACAAAGCTATTAATCACAATATCAGATATTGCATTTATCCTTCATGTCCTGCATTAAGCGAGAAATGAACAAAGGATATTCTTAAAAACTACCTTGTAAAAACTATTGGTACTTCCGGCTCATAAGTTCGCGCATATCAATAGTAAGGTTATGGCATTTAACGGCAATGAAATACATTACGCTCTCGAAAAAAATAATCGGTGTGTAACAGATAAAAAACTTTGGTTTAATTTCTTGTAAAAAAAGCCAACTAGATGCACTAATTTATCAAATTTATTTTTGGAACAAAATTCTACATGTTTCGGACAGTTCCTCTGTCCATCATCAGGAGTTTTTCACTGTACACACAGCAATGGTGTATGTCATACACGTTTGCTAATAGCTTGCTCTCAGCAAACCTGTATGACATATACCATTGCTGTGTGTACAGTGAGAAACTTATGATGATGGACAGAGGAACTGTCCGAAACACGTAGAATTTTATTCCAAAAATAGATTTGAGAAATTAGTGCACCTAGTTTCTTTTATCATAAGAATTTATCACGCTGCAGAGTCACCTGAATGTCAAATTTGGCATAATTGCAAAAGATTTTTTAATTAGACACGATCTGAGGTCTGTTGAGCGCAGTCATATCTGTAAATGCTCAGTGAGGCAAAAGACTCAAGTTCATTGGCACAATCAAATGAACGCCAAGTAAAAGGTTTATACGAGACTGGAACAAACAATTTAAGTCAAGGTCCGATTTTTTTCTTCAAAATGAAATATTAGTTTGGTAGGAATAGACGGCACTTCAAAGTGTCATGCTAAAAAGAAAATAATCCAACTACCAGTTTAGATCAAACTGCTTCAGTCAGTAAATTTGAAGTGTAAGGTCTGTGCGGAACATTCTTCATCTCTTCATTCTTCAGGTCCCTGTTTGCGCGGCTCAATCATGATCCTGTTCTTGCCCAGAACACCCCATATCTGGAAGTTCGTTACCTGCGGGAGTTATTTTTATACCCTAAAGAAGAATTCTGCATGTTCCTCCAAAGTTTTAGTACATACATACAAAACTATACGGCGTCGTTTTTTTATGTTTTGCTGACCGTGCATCTCAGTATAATCCTAGTAATTAACCAACTTGATGCACAAAATCTTGTTTTATAATAGGTTTATTAAATTCCTCTATATGTTTCGAGCACTATGTACTCATCTTCACGAAGTCAAAGTTGTATTACACAGTATCTGATATCATCACGCCTGTAGGTGGCCTTCCCGTGCACAGGTTGAGAGAGGACTCTCAACCTGTGCACCGGACGGCCACCTACAGGTATGATGACAGCAGATGCTGTATAATACAATTTTGACTTCCTGATGATGAGTACATAGTGCTCGAAACATGTAGAGGCATTTAATAAACTTATTATAAGACAAGAATGTGTGCATCAAGTTGGCTAATTACTAGGATTATACGGCGTAATGTTTCAGAATAATATAATCTTCATATTTATGCTGCCATGACATCGATTTCATCAACGTCCGTTAACAAGATATTAACGCGTTTCCATCACCGCAGTCTTGTATTCACCGGACAGTGAGACTAGATCCCTTGTACGTGTTGAGCAGTTCTTCTTAAAAGAAGATATTATTGAGTTCTGCGTGTGAGAACGAGGCGGCAAAGCAAGTTTTGTCTGGAGGTCAAATGCCTCATACAAACTGTTTGAGAGATGTCTCAGCATGCTACGGAAATTTACACTTTGAAAAAGAACAAAATTCAGGATCTCGCATTACAAAGGACAGCTACGGCATCCACGCCTTTAACATCGCAAACAACCAGAAACAAAGAAACGCAATTTAAGCTGTCGTTATTCTGAACTACCTGAATGATGAAGTCTACCTTGAAGAGTTTATGCTTGGATTTCTTTAGCTGGTCAAGGGGCCTTGTTTCTTGTTTCTCGAACGTTCTTCAGCGTGCTTAAAAAATCCAGGAATCTGGGAATCGCATCTTCAGTCCACTGAACTCGACGAACATTTAAAAAAATTGTTTCTCTGAAGTTAATTGTAATATTACTTTCACGCCTATGCCTTTTTCACGTAAATACGCGTAGAGTGGTTATCACATGTGTACTCGTATTTTCGATGCTTCCGATTCAGATTTCAGCCTGCAGACCAGCTATCCTAATCTACGTGTTTTACGGTTTGACTCAGTTACTCCAGACGAATTCCGGCATAGTCAATCGAATTAGACCTTGACTGCTTCTTGCCACATACTTTCCACTTCATAATTTTCCCATCATCCTGCCTTACGACACCGTATAAGGTGGCCAAGTGTAGGCGTCATTACATAAATCTTAAAGATGAAATATGCCTGTATCAGGGAATGTTTTAGCCCTGTATATTTTCAGATCCAAATTGTGACGTGGGGTGACATGCCCTTTCCATAATACCAATCGTGAATTAATTGCCGTAAGAATGTTAGGCGAACACTACAAGACATGGTACTGCTTCTTCTAATCAGTTTCGCCTTTTCGGTCCAAATATAATTGCAGTCTATTTTTTGGTTTAATTGTGAGAGACACTTCAGACCTAAGTATTGAGGGTCAATATGTGATATTTGCACAGACAAAAAGCTGTTGTTCTTACCATCACACAATCTCAATCTCGAACAACACTCACAGCACGTAAGATTGGTAATTCTAAACGTGACGCAGTCACTTGTACCGAGGTTATGTAGGAGTAATGCCAAATTACATTTAATAGGATGATTAATGGACGATAGAGTGTAAATGTTGTTGGTGTTACATTTTACAATATCACTCCAGTTTATAAGAAGTACCTGAACTGATTACAAAAAGCACACACAAAAAAGAAGCTATGTAGGCAGTATTCGGAAATGTCCAGTTCGAATTTCGGCTAGGAAGCTGCCTACTACGAACAAAGTTTTGCATGATTTCCTTCAGTCCCATGGGCAAAGGTCAGGACAGCATATAGAATTACGCAAATACTGACTTCTTCCTGCTCCTTGCTCATTAATCGCTTTACATTGAACTGTCTACGTTATGAGACATTGAAAGCTTGACTAAAGGAATCAGAAATAAAGATTATTCAGTGTTGCCTTTCTGAGATCCAAGGCAGATGCCTTTCGCTGCGCTGACATTCTCTGTTTTGATGCATGCGTTTGCATCATCAACGCCAAGCATCTTCATGGCTAAAACCTTTATATTTTGCGGGTCGTGCCAGAGATTATATCCTAGTGCATATAAAACACTGACTGTCGTAAAACAAGATCACCAGCAGCAAAACTGTTGATAGGTTAATGGTGCATTCCATAGAAGGTTGCTCTAACCAAATATAGACAATTATCACAACATGTCTAGACATATTTCCGTAATAATGAGGCTGCTATGTTTCTTCCACGGTAGGTCCATAAAGGATATCTTTGCCACATAAAATTCATCGTGCCTTTATTTCTTTATACTACAATTTATGGTGTACAGAACAACACCGTCAGTACCTCTGAACATGTAGCACCCAATGATAGGACATTTAGTGAATAATAATGTGGGAAAAAATGTAGAAGGGGGCAGTCATGGTGTAATTTTATTAGTGTCTTTAATACATGCTAAGTGTTTCGGCTGTAATGTCATTCTCAGGCATTTAAATGAATGATTTTAAAACTAAAAATAAAAGTACATTTATTTTATCTTGAGTTTAAAAATCATGTATTTAAAAGTCGAGAATTGTCTGTGTGACTGAACAAGTGGCATGTACTGACAAGATCAACAAAATTCGTTGTTGTTGACAGCAGCACTTATGTCAGTGTTAATTTTACACACTTCAACGGAATTAATTTTACGTAAATTGTAATATATTCTCCGAAATTTGCAGGAAGGGACTAAGGAAAACACGAAAAATCTTTCAGTACTTGGTCTCCGGTCCAAGGTATGAACCCATGCTAAGGATTGTTATTCACTCATTCACAGCATTCCATAAGTTCAATGTTCATGTGTGAAGGGATAAATTGGCATAATGCCGCAAAACAGTCCGTCTGAAATATTTGCGCTAATAAATACTATAATTTCATATCCTCCTTTATTTATTTAAGGGTCTAAGTGGGACGTGTAACAAGAGAGAAGAGAAAACCAACAAACGAGCAGCTTTATGTTCTCTGTTCCTAACCAAATAGTGTTTGTGTGATAAAAATAAAGAATAATGAGATGGACGGAGCGTGTAGCACGTATGAGGAGAAGACAGATGCGTACAGAGTTTTGTTGGGGAAACCTGGGGAAAGAGAATATTTTAAAAACCTAGACGTAGGTGGGAAATAGTACTAAAATGGATCTTCAAGTGGGAGGGGAACATGGACTAAGCTTATCTGTCCCATGAGAGAGACAAATGGCGGACTCTTGTGAATGCGGCAATGAACTTTCGTGCTTTATAAAATATGTTGAATTTTTTGATTAGCTGAGGTCCTACTAGCTTTTCAGGAAGGACCCTGCTTAATCCTTGAAAGACGAAATTTGTCTGTTTTATATAAAGATTCAGTGCGTACCGCGCAGTAAACACTCTCCACCTCAGTTATACAACACCCCCTCTGTTAATGTTTTGCAAAACTTAAACGCAATGTGAGCTACACGTAGGATTTTTGAATGTTAAAATTGGTGGTATGTTAAATAAATTCTAGGCTTTAAAAATTTAATGGAATTATTTGTTTATGGGTTACAATGTGTCAGGTGAAAATTTACAAGATGATGAATTGGGATGGAGGTAGAAGTACGCGGATTCTGACCGCTTTCACAAGGTGTATCTTGTTTCTATGTCCTCGATCATGGCACTGTCATGGGATATCCCGGCGAATGCAGGATTTCTAAACGATAACGCAGCCGGACTTAGTAACGAGGAAAAGAGACACCTTTTAGCAACCAAAAACTGGGCTGGAGAGAGCGAGAGATACTTGCGGTGCTAGTACAGCCGATATATGGGTCGAGATTTGAATCGGCCACCTCCCGACAAAGAAGTGGACTTACAATTACAAACCAAGGTGGCAGGCCAAATAACGACACTTTCTATCTGAATACATTAACTCGGTATTAATTATTTGGCATTTGAAACCTGAAGTTTACCCAAAGAGCATGGGGTGTTGCAGTTTCTATGTCACACAAGACATTTTGTGTCTCTGTTTCAAACGTCAACCAGTTAATGCTAGTTAGCAGAACCATAGTCATGAAATCCGACACTAATACTAAACACGCAAATACACTCTGCAGTTACAATGCAGATGTACGTTAAAGTAGGTGATATATGCATTTACGACATGGCAAACATGGTTTTGAAATTGTTAAAGTTTTCTCCACTTCTTTTACATCAAAGTGGCACGAAGGGCACATTGAGATTGTTTCTATTCTTAAGCACCGCACAATAATAACACAACATATTCCTCTCAATTTGGCAGTCACAGAAGTGAATGTAGAGGTTCATATTTCGATCGCTTTATTAGCGAAGAGATAGTCCAGTCTTTAACCATAGAACTATGGGTGACGAAGACGGGATATCCTCCTCCTGCCCGGAATAAAATTCCGCTGACGCAGTACGTAGCCAGCAACTTTACTTAGCTACATTGCTGTACTGTCTTTAATGGTGAGGTTGCTTAACCACGCCTTATAAGCTATAGGCACTATCCAAGTCTAGTGAAAGCAAAACATACTTATTACGGTAAACTGTATGAAGGAGGAAACTAAGTCGTCCTACATGAATGCTCTATTCTGTATACCTATACAAATGCGAATAGTGGCCAAATACCTGGTCTTGATCATAGATCTTCAAGCCGAAGAACGAATGCAACCCATGTAAAAGGCAGTACAACTGGGCTAATGTAAATCAAGTTAGGTAAGACGTAATAGCTGTTTGAGACTGCAGATTTTTGTAGCATTTAATTTCGTTTATTGTTAAATAGGATGAATGTGCAGCAAGTACAACTACAAATCGGCTCTTGGAATTATTTTTCTGTGGCGCTAAGTCGGGCAGATGCGGCTTCTTTTTTTTTTGGAAGCTTCTACATATATACGTACATAAATACATGCATACATACATACACACACACACACACATACATACATGCATACATACATACATACATACATACATACAATCATAAATACATACATATATACACACATACATGCATACATACATACATACACACACATACATGCATACCTACATACATACATAATACATACATACATACATACATACATACAATCATAAATACATACATATATACACACATACATGCATACATACATACATACACACACATACATGCATACCTACATACATACATACATACAATCATACATACATACATACATATATACACACATACATACATACACACACATACATGCATACCTACATACATACATAATAAATACATACACACAATCATAAATACATACATACATACACACATATAATAGATACATACATGCATGCATGCATACATACATACACACATACATACACGCATACATACACACATACATACACACACACATACATACATACGTACGTACGTACATACATACATACATATATACACATACACATTCCATAGATCCTTGAGGCTGTCACCAGACACTAGGATGTGAAACATGTCAAAAAGCGTAGAAACATATAAAATTATTACTGGGTAAGGATTCTAAATCACACAATTAGACATACTCGCGCCCGGTAGAAATCCTCTGAGAGTAATGTCAGTCTGTCGCAAAGACCTACACAATATGAAACAAATAAAACATACGCGTATCCATGTTCTCAGTGGGTTTCAAAACCGCGATCTCAGTAATCAGTCGACTTCAGACCAACGTCTCAGACCGCACGGCCATTGTTGTCGGCCTCTCCTTTGCTAGATATGTAGGTTACAATTTTTTTAAGAACCTTCCAATATAAACGTTGTTACAGATATTTTGATAATGATACTTCTAGGTAATTGGAATCTGCAAACAAGATTCTAATAACTTGCGTAAATCGTAGTTTTAATAAATAACATACATTTTAATTTTTCGAATTCACATTCCTTGCTCCTGATAATTTGGGTCTTACATGCGTAACGCGCTGGGTGGCAACATTTTCTGCATATACATATTTATATAACATTATATATATATATATAATTTTACTCCTCGAATATTATGGTGTAAAAGATTCCAACAAATTATAACACAAGAAGTAGATTTATCTTAAGTCACAGGTCCCACATATCTTGTCTAGCCACTGTCATCAGATAGCTGATATTATTGCATCAAAAATTTTATAAAACCACCGAAGATTACTTAAGTTAAAAATAACATTCAAAATTAAAACTCTTACTTACGAAGTATATAATGGGCACAGACTACTTAACTTCGACACAAATATATTTACATATTTTCTGTTTCAACTTTACTAATTTTACGATCTTTAACAGCATTTAATAGAAGGATACATGATTCATGTTAGTGACAGCTAGCAGAAACATGTAGGAGTTCTGACTTTAGAATTAATCTAATTCTTTAAGTGCAGGCCTGCTTCGTTGGTATTTTTATATCACTAAGGCATGTGCGCGACCATAATGTGGCACGAACGTTGTAATGGTCAGACCCACGTGCATCAAATGCATGCATTTCTCATACATACGGCTGGTGAAGTTAAAGTCGCAGGTAACAGAGAACTACCACGCTCCTGGCTGCACGATACATGTACCCTACTCTGATACATTGCTAATTCCTTGTTGGACTATATTTTGGTAACAAGTCCCCGCAGCAGAGTCCTTCTGCAGGATTTGCCAATTCTTCAGCTAGTCGAGCAATTAGCTGTCCTTATAAAATAAAAGGTAAATCAGTCCCGATACAGGCCCAAGGTGCCCAGAGGGTTCGAAGAAGTTAAGGTTTCCAGATCAAGTGACAATGGCCCAGGATGGTGGTAAGGTTGTCAGCCTTACGCACCGGCCGCTTTTTACCCTCAGGAAATAGTCCTGGTACTCATTTCTGTTAGAGGCTGAGTCGACTCCGGGGCCATAGTGCGATCGGAAGGATTATGTCAATGAAAAATTCCAATGACACCACCTGGACCTTCCAATTTGTAGTACAGCGCCATAACCAATGTGCTACCGCGGTCCCCTGCTGTCTTTGTGCAAAATGTCATTTAACTGCCGCCTTCTTTTTGGGTCCTTCTCTTGTGTCAGTGAATTCAAGTCACAATATTACACCCTCTTTCTTTAATATTCATGATAATAATACATCCAGGAAGTGATATATAGTAGACATTATTGCGCGTAAATAGACTACGAGACGGATGACCGAGGAATCAAGGTTCAATTCTCGTCGGAAGCAGGAGATTTTTCTTTCTCCAAAAACATCCAGAGAAGTTCTGGGTTTTACCCAGCCTCAAATTCAATACGTACCTATGAAATTAAAACGGATGGAACGTGAAGCTGATCACCTACCTATAACCAGTATCGATGCTAAGAATGAATGAAACTATACCTTTAATTACCCACCCCGTCAAAAATATATCTTCGTGGTGTACACGAGTTCGGCATTTCCATTATTTACACTCTCATCTAGACCCAGTTATCGATGAAAATTATCCTTATTCTCTTTGTGTCATTCCACGGACAATGGAACAGGACCGATAAGCTACGTGTTTTGAAAAAAAAAGACGTTGTTTGTTAGACCGGAACCTATCCGCTACTCCAGGCAGCTCTGTTCGTTGCTCTTCAGTGAGAACCGGTTGTGGTAGAAACGAGGCAGCTAGAGACACGGACTGAATTTCAATCAGGGATCAGCAGTGTGTACGATCAAGTGTGCTAAATTTCATTCTTATCCTCAGTACAATAAACCCAGCTCCTATGTCAGATAATGAGAAAGTACACCAATCTCTTCCTAATACAGAGAACTTTATTTTCTTTCGAATTTTCTCTCAGCTCTCATCCTTCGAAGATTAGGTGTAGCTCAGTAACCAGTGTGGTGATTTGCTCTCGGCCGTCACGTTCCGACCGTCTGAAGTCCATCCACCTTCCTAGTCAACGGGTGCTCAGGCCTTCATTCTCCGCTATAAAGCGGTCCGAGCGTGAAACTCCATCATACCTGTGTTCATAATTCATCTGAAAGCAATTCTGTAACCACAGTCGCTATTAAATATGAATTCCTTGGATTTGAGTAGAAATATGAGTGAAAGATCGTAATTATTGGGAGGGGCATTGTAGCAGGAAGGAGAGGTCAGTAACCTACTTTTCACACCAACGGCACTTGCAGGGTTCACGTGTTTCGTAACGCATATTTGTGACACATTAGAGGCTAATTCGTTTACCTCTCTAACTGCATGGAAAAATCTTCCTGTTTTGGAATCCATTGTAGCTCAGTTTTTCCTACAGATTTCCCGCCGTATTTATTGCCACTGGATCCTATCCTGAGCCGCATTCACAATATGTTTTCTTAACGCATATTTAATAATATTTTCCTCGTCTAAGTTTAAACTTCTCAAGCGCTGTCTTCCTGTCTCGTTTTCATTTTTATGCTTGTCTTGTTTCTTCCACGTCACGCTCCATCTAATCTCTTACATTTCATCATCTTCAATCTCCATGCTGTAAATTAATTTTTATTTCCTTTTTGTCAGGTCGTAATATTGTCACGAAGGTTTTGTTCTTCCACACCCTCAATGCGAATTCATTAAGTATGAAAACCATATGCCATGCCAGTATTAAACGACAGGTAAATTTAATCAATAACTTGTAAGAGAACAAGTTCGCTTGTTAGTCATTGCATATGATCCGTTTAACAAATAACTCTTAAAGGAGTTACTATTTGTAGCAACACATTTAACACTCAACAAGATTACATTCATCCCACAGGGCGCATTTGTGTTTTGCATGGACCTCAGACAGACCTGTTGTTTCAATAAGCAGCACTACCTGATTGCATTTTACAACAGATATGAAATACGTTCTCTGTGCGTTACGACTTGTAACTTTAAATATGATGCATACACATTTTATTCTTTGGAGGGTTAATCGATTTAACTAAAATTATACATATTTCAATCTCCATGTTTTAGGTACGTGTAGGATACTGGAAGCTGGTGGTTTCTAAAGTAACAGCCTCTGTTTAGTACCGAAGTTAAGAATAAGTGGAGATATACCTTCACTCCCTCCATATGCCTTCATGGCGTGGAGAGATACTTTATCCATCTTATCCAAACTAAACAGTAATAAGGGTTTTTGCATCATGTGTGATAGTCACATAATTCACATATTTTTCCAATTGCTAACAGTTAAAACAACACGTGTTCTATTTTTCAAAACGTGAAATCACAACGTCGCTCTTTTCCAGCGGACTGGGTAAGCTGTCCCAAAGACTGAAGGCGAATTAAGCGGCTAGTGACCATCCCATAGTCCTGCCGCAACCAAACGAGCAGGTCGCTGGACATGTTTAACAAACAACTCAGATATCTTTCGGCGAATAAGTCTGAGTAATTCAATTTCGACGTGTTCGCCATTCAGCTTTCTCTGGACCGGTGTCGCCTTACCCGAGGACATGTCATGGCCGGCCCGGCGCGCACTACTTTGTTTGACCTACTTCACGCCCCGTCGAAGACCCAACAGCACTGCCGGCTTCGCGTATAAAATTGCGTCATTTATTGTTAAGGTCTCGCGCTTATGCGCTCACCTAAACTACGATCGTCAGGGTTGGTTACTGCAAATTATCATTAAAAAAAGTCCTTGCCCTACAAGCAGTGGCGGCGCATGATTGTCGTTACCGACCGCATCTGCCAAAACAGCTGCAAAAAAAAATCTGCGAGTAAAAAAATTATGAATGCATCAACAGAATAACGGACTTCATACGTTTTTTGGGTGCGCGTGTAAGCAGACTTCCACACACCTGTGTGCTTGCATTATCCTTAGTTGCACATGACCCAGTGCATTGCTGTTCGACGGCAATGTATTATCTTCTAAGAATACAAATTCACTTAACTAGCAAATTATTAGAACAGGTAACAAAGTTAGGTTCTTTATCGTGCAGAACTGTCTGTGACAGACAAAGTTCCCATTATAAAATTAATTAAATTTTTAACACTACTGTCTTCTGGTTAACATGCTTACCTGTTTATAGCCCAGTGGATACCAACGTTCCACAAATTTTAAAATAAAAAAGACTGTATTTTTCCCACAGAACGTATTTATTCGAATTTTTTAAGCGTAAATTTTGCAAAAAATACAAATTATTTCCCTAAAATTCATTAACTGGTCAGTCCTTTCATCTGACACATAATACGTTCTTTGTGACGTATAAATTGAATCTTTATATCTACGTAAATTTTAGCATAGTCCTAAAGACTTTAAAGGATTTTATGTACGAGTATAACGAACAAACAAATGCACTATTGATTGACACTTTTATTATACTGTTCTTTATTTATCGTTCCTACAGGTTTCAACAAGGGGACCGCAGTGGCACAGTGGTTAAGGTGCTGTGCTACAAATCGGAAAGTCGCTGGCTCGATCCCAGCTGGTGTCATTGGAATTTTTCATTGACATAAAATCCTTTTGATCGCACTATGATCCTGGGGTCGACCCAGCCTCTAACAGAAATAAGTACTAGGAGCATTTCCTGGGGGTAAAGGCGGCCGGCGCGTAAGGCTGACAACCTTACCACCATCCTGTGCTGTTGTCATGAAATGTGGGAACCTTAACTTCCTGGAACCCTCTGGGCCACTCCAGGTCTGTAACGGGACTGCTTTACCTTTACTTTTACATATTTCAACGTCAACGCTTCATCCTCAGGGTGCTCTCACTCGGTGCCTGTTAAGTTACATAAACGTGTACGTGCAACATTCGTGGTATTAAAAAAAAAACCAGACTGCCTTAACACGTGTTGGCGTTGAAACATGTAGGAGCGATAAATAAAGAACATTATCATAAAACTGTCAATCATTTGTGTACTTGTTTGTTCGTTATACGTATAGTAAAACAATGCAAGGTACAAAGATTAAAATACGTTAAAGGATTGCTTGATCGTCGAAAATGCTTCATTAAATTGCCAGAAGAGAGCGAGTGAGTGGCCTATTTGGCTAATTGCTTAGATAAACGACAAGCGTGGCTAAAACTTTACGATTGCTATAGGCCACATATATTTTCAGCTGGAACTCTAACGCGTGAATATGTGATTTACATGTTGTTCGCAACAGGTAGTTAGAAACCTGCTCCGTGTTTGGATGCCATGCTCCAAAGTAACCTTAGAGAGAACTAGGTCGTCATTCTGACTGCCTGTAAGTCTTGGTGGGTTGTAATTATGCATTTAAATATCAGACTTAATATGTAATTAAGAATAACAAATAACCAGCAATGATCTTTTCTATAGATCAGCAAGTCCGGCAAGCTTTTTACATTCCTTAATACAAAATATTTCCGATTGTACAAACAATTGGCACCCCCTACAGAACTTCCATTTCCTTTTGGTATTCTGTGCCAGTCTTTTTATTTCATTCTTTAGAAATGCATAATTCTGAGTTCTTCATGCCTAAAATGTGTTACGGATGTAATACACAAATTATGCTTTATAATCAGTGTGAGCCAAATTTTGAAGAAAATTCTTCCTTTCTGCAGCAAATTTATGACTTCACAAAATGTCGTTACACGGATCTTCATTCTCATATTTTGTAAAATGTATTTTTTTTGGAAGTCCTAACCTGCGCCCTGATTGTTGTTGTCTGGGTTGTGACATTTAATCTTGTACGTGGGTGAAAATACTTCGAGGAAACCACTTCGACTCTCAGGATGGCTGCGGCAAGTTCTTCTAAAAGCTATCATCTGTTTACAAGAATACACGATGTGGTGACACAGAAGACCACAATATTTATGTTCCTCGCTTCGTAGATTTATCTTAAAATTTCATGTGTTTTTGGAACCGATAAAATAGAGAGGCCTATCAGAGAAACTTTATCTTGAACCATAACAAATGAGTTTAAACAGCGATCAACAATGATTCATCGTTATTCGGGTAAAACACTATGCACAGCCATCCACTTAATCTTCCTCAAGTCGACATAAATTTGGTGCCACTAAATACATGCCATTCAGGAAGAACATACACTGCTACGAAACAAGAAAAAAATGGCCTTGAGAGAAAGCATACAGCTACGACACCAGAAATAGATGGCCTTGAAAGAAAACACAACAATGTCACCAGGAACAGGCGACCTTAAAAAACACACAACCATGAAAACAGGAAGAGATGGCTGTGAAAGAAAACACACAGTCACGAAACAAGGAATAAATGGCCTTGAAGTAAAAATTCTGAAATCACTTGCAGTATGTTGATAGTGTAAGGTATTGCCATAAGCCTGTATTGAGGCATAGTTTTAAGGTCATATTAAACATGCCATTTTGCAGTTTGTACGTTCTGCTGTACAGTCGGCTTTGTCTATAGTAACAGAAAATAAATATTACATAAAAACCTAATTTTAGGTCTTGTTTTTTCAGTGTTGACAATTCGGGAAAAAAGCAGGGTAATTTTGCACTTATTAAAAGACACGCTAAAAATATAAAACTACGTCAACCTAACAATAAAATAATTCGGTTTTACAAAATTTACTTATATATATATATATATATACAAAACACACTTTACGCTTCATATACATCATACTTCCTGCAGTTTCAAGTGACTTTTCTCTCTCTCTGCTTAGGTATACAATATATATTTTGCAAGATTATGTGGTTTAGACGAGACTTTGGTAAGGTGGAATTGAAAGACAGAAAAGTATATATTTTTCTTGTCAACGACAATATTTTATGTTTGTACTACGGCATTTCTAACTAATTTGACTTCAACTCATATATATATCTTTCTTTAAGCCGTAACAAGGTGTGAATAAGAAAGTAGAATACAGGATTACGAAATTAATCTTTAGATATTTCATAGAACTTAATCTCCAGCATGTCTAAGCACTTAACTGCTTTCACTAGTTTAACCTCTAGACGCCTAACGTCAACTATAGTTGACGTACCGCACCGCTAACCTCCAAATTTCCATTTTATATATTTATTCAACAAATATAGGTACCGAATATTTTAAACATGGTGTATACTCTCCGTTTTTTTCTCTTCAAAATGCAGTTTGTTTCATAATTCTAACTTATTTGGTTCCTGTATTATTCAC
>Ga0123352_10004805_pt1 | contig 20060 bp, 18 predicted proteins | sample TergutLab28metaG_FD_89700 | JGI IMG/M metagenome (GOLD analysis project Ga0123352, IMG submission 89700) | Labiotermes labralis P1 segment gut microbial communities from Petit-Saut dam, French Guiana - Lab288 P1 | ecosystem: Host-associated > Arthropoda: Insects > Digestive system > Gut ...
ACTGACATGTTACAAGATGGCTCTGTGTTGCAGTACATACTGACATGTTACAAGGTGGCTCTGTGTTGCAGTATGTAATGAAATTTTACAAGGTGGTGCTCCATTGCAGTGCGAGTTCTCTGAACTATAACTTTACCTCTGTGGGAGGTGATGGAGAAGAGGGGGGAGGAGAATTTCTGCTTGGTGGGCTTGGCAAGTTCACACAGTATTTATTGGTGGTGCAAGCCTTCAACCAGGTGGGGCCTGGCCCACTGTCTGAGCCAGCAACAACACAGACAATGGAAGATGGTAAGATGATGTGTGATTAGAGATTCTCAACCAGTGCTGGTGGTATGTGATGCTGTGGTAGTGTGCAAGTTGGTCATACATTCTGACAGATCAGAACTTGAAGGGTCAAGGTGTCCAAAAAGAATGACTGACTGGACTGCTTGACCCTGAAATGAAGGTGCTACTATCGTTCCAGAATCAGGAATCTGCTCACACAAGGACATTGTATAAAGTCCCAGAAGACTTTGTGCATTAATTTCACATAAAGTTTATGGTGGTCACTTTCAGACTGCAGAAATTTGAAAGGCATTTTGTAATGTGATTCATGTGCTGTGATTCAGTTAGGTGCCAAACTATCACCATGGCTCTCTGAGCTTGATCTCAGGCCAGTTTTTTAGCATGTGTAGTTTTTGTAGCATGTGTGATGGTCAAATTGACACTGGGTTAGGTCTTGCTCTGAGTATTTCCGTTTCTCTCTCATTATCATTTGAGAAATGCTCCTTGCTCATTAACTACCACAACATTATATAATATTAGCATTTGGTAATGTTAAGTAACACACATAAAAAGAAATGCATGAGTCTTTTAACACTGCACCTATTTGAATTATAGGTAATATGTCTGTGTGCAGTGTAAGTTTTGCAGCTGCCATACAGAGTAAATGCAATGCAGTCTTGCAACATCTGTGTGCAGTGTAATTTTTGCAGGGTCCATATTGAGTAAATGCAAGGCAGTCTTGCAACAATCAGCTGTGTTGTGATAGAATATGTCTCCAGTGTTTGGAAAACTCACTGTTTCTACTAACAGGCATTGATGTATGCAATGTTTAGGGCATATTTATAAATACAGTTCTTTGTATTATGCCAGGCTGTAGCAGAATCCAGTACCTGATCGCCCCTGACCACAGTCCTTGTTCTTCATATCTGTGCCAGGCTGAGGCAAAATCCAGTATCTGATTTCCCCTGACCACAGTCCTTGTTCTTCATATCTGTGCCAGGCTCAGGCAAAGTCCAGTATCTGATTGCCCCTGACTACAGTCTTTCTTCTTCATATCTGTGCCAGGCTGAGGCAGAGTCAGATACCTGATTGCCCCTGACCACAGTATTTATTCTTCATGTCTTTGCCAAGATGAGGCAAAGTTAAGTACCTGATCGCCCCTGACCACTCATGTCTGTATCAGGCTGAGGTAGAGTCAAGCACCCAATCGCCCCTGACCACAGTCCTTGTTCTTCATATCTGTGCCAGTCTGAGGCAGAGTCAAATACCTGATTGCCCCAAACCACATTCCTTGTTCTTCATATCTGTGCCAGGCTGAGGCAGAGTCAAATACCTGATCACCCCCCACCACAGTCCTTGTTCTTCATGTCTGTGCCAGGCTGAGGCATGGTCAAGAACCTGATTGCCCCTGACCAGTCATGTCTGTGCCAAGCTGAGGCAGAGTCAAGTGCCCACTCATTCCAGGTCAGTCAAAGTTCTTCACCTTTATGCTGGCCCCATCCATTGCATCTGATTCCTGGTAAGGCAATTACAAATTTCCTCTTGTACCTTGCTTTGATTGCAGTAATTTCACTAGACAAGAACATCCTACAACAGCAGGAAGGTTTTTGTTCAGTACACAGTAACTGTGATCATGTAAATATAGAGTTAACTAATGTTGGCAGTTATTTTGCAACTTTTTCTCTACAGTGAAATGCAGAATGATAAGATAAAATTACATACAATTGTTTCAAATGCAGGCAAATATATTATAGTACATTTCATGATAGTGCAATAGAATTTCTCTAATCCAGCAGCTACAGGTTGGGATAGGTATGGGTTTATCCAATATTCCAGGTTATCAGACAAAACCTACATTGACCTAGGTTCTGACAGGTAAGTTTTATTGCTGATCCTGGACTGCACAAGTAATTAGAGGAGTATTTTATTTGGATATGACCTACACCTGGTAGTTCAGGAACCTCAGAGTTTCCTTCATTATTTTCTTATGCTACTTCAGTTTCTGCAACAGATGCTGAAGGATCACAACACTGTGGATCAGGAGTTTTGAGAGCTGCAGTATTTGATGGAGCAGAAGACAGTGTGTCAGGAAATACTGCAACAGTCAATCTAAAGACACTTGAGCAGGCCTCTTGGGACATTTGGGACTATTATCCTCAACTGTTGAAGTATCAGAATATCTGGAGTTTCAGCTTCTGTATTCAAGGAATTCTACTGTTCTTCGATTTAGTTTATCATGTCACAATGTTACCAATTTTTATACATTAATAGCTAACATATTGATGGTTCTGGACCTGTGACAGTTCATAAAAATATGTATTTTTCTTCACTCCTGGGAAGTTAAATCCATGCTAGTTCAGTCAGCACAGTGACTGAACTACAGACTGGACAACTGAGTAATCATGATTTGATTCCCTGCCAGGGCACAGAAGTGTTCTCAAAAGTACCTCGATCATCTACTTGGTCCACTAGCCTCCTATTCAGTAGGTACTGGGGGTGCTTTCCCCAGGATTGAAGTGGCCAGGGTGTAAAGCTGACCACTCCCTGCATCTAATGCCCAGGTTAAGAATGAACAGAACTCTACCTCTGCCCTGCATGCCTTTATGCTGTATTCAGGGACAACTTTGCCTTTAATTTGCATCATTACTGAGAAACTAAAAGTTGTGAAGAGCATATAGCACTATTGATGGTTACATAATGGTCTGAGGAACCTTGGGGTGGCAAGCAAAATTTATTTTGGCATTGGGTAATTGGCATATTCTTTCAATTGCTGCCAATATGTATTTTTCTCAGTTCCCAGTGTGGCCCCTGATGATGTTCGCTGTGCTGGTCTAACATCACAGTCTCTCCAGATGAGCTGGCAACCACCACCAACATCACAATGCAATGGCATACTGCAAGGATACAAGCTGTTCTACGAGCCAGTTTTAGACGACCAATGGCAAGGTAAAGTCATGTAAGGGGAGTATGAAAGGAAGAATTGACAGTCATGTAAATGGAAGATAGAAATAATTGCTGTATTTGTGCCCTATGTTACGTGATACAAGAGATGTATGATAACCCCGTAAAATCATAACAGACTGTGTCAACACTAGTCTGGTATATCAGTACTTCAAATCACAGTGGTTACTGTATGTACAACTAGGTTTAATATTATTAAACACTGCATTTATCCTGCCCACTGTGTTTTGTATTTTGTATGACTATCTAAGTAAATAACATAAACAACATTAACCTCTTTGACTTTGTAACACTGATGTTGTGTGTTTTGTGAGATAGGGGATTTATTTTTATGTATTAGTTGTATGAACTTAAGGCTTGGAAAGTTAATTGGGCATTTCAAATCCACACCCATCATCTTATAATTTACCAAGCCATGTGATATAAGTACGAGTGGGTGCTAATAAGTCCTTAGCTCGACCAGGAAGGAAACAAGCTGCAGTGACCAAACTCAGGATTTATTCAACATACTCCTGCACGAAGCTCAATACACTTCTTAGCCCATTGCTCTAACTTTTGCAAGCCACTCAAAAAAAATTCAGAAGGTTGTCCGTACAACCCGGTCTCCACAGCAGCAATGACCTCCATGTCGGACGAAAAATGGCGACTTTTCAATTGTTTTTTCAGTCCAGGGAACAGGTTGTAGTCCAACGGGGCCAGATCCAGAGAATAGGGTGGGTGATCAAGACATTGGAAGCCCAGATAGGCCAGTTTCTTCTGGGTTGCAAGTGCCTGGTGAGGCAGAGCATTGTCGTGCAAGAACAAGACTCCCTTGGTGACCTTCCCACGCCGTTTTTCCTTCAAAATGTCCTTCAATTGCACCAGCAGAGATGAGTAATACTCCGCGTTGATAGTTTGGTCCTTTGGAAAATAATCAATGAGGAGGATGCCATCTTGATCCCAAAAAATTGAGGCGAGAGCTTTTCCAGTGGATTTTTGCACTTGGAATTTTTTGAGGCAAGATGAGCTGCTATGCCGCCACTCCAGTGATTTTTGCTTTGTGTCCGGGTTATAGTGTTATAACCAGGTTTCGTCCATGGTCACCAATGGCAACAGGAAATCATTTGGATCGCGTCGAAAAAATTCCAAAAGTTGCTCAGACGACTGGGCCACCCAGTTTTTGATGGTGGCATATGATGGTGTATGTTCTCATAATGTTTCTTTCAGAATGGCGTGATTTTCCTTTGGCGCCTTTCCTTGCAGCAAGAAAAATTTGATGACAGCTCGCATCTCCATGTTGTTGAAATCGCGTGCGTCACGTGACATGCTTTCTTACAGCCTCTGTAACAAGAAAAGACTTGTAATTCAGCACATGAACAGACCACTCTTTCCAACGACACTGTCGATTCCATCCTACAACAACGGGAAGTAGGTCGGGCTAAGGACTTATCAGCACCCCCTCGTACATTAGAAATAAACCAGTGTTGAACATGTATCCGGCATTTGATGAAGAATGCACAGCATATTGTGTGAAGAAATTGTGCCCACAGTGGATTGCAGATATCGTGACATATTGCTCAATTAGTTCTGTTCACTCTGATATGGAGTGACCAGGAATAATCAACACACTCAAAACACCTTCAAATTGTGCCCACTGTGGATTGCAGATACTATGACACATTGGTCGATTAGTTCCATTCACTCTGATATGGAGCAAATGGGAATAACTGACAAACTCAAAACACCTTCAAATTGTGTCCACTGTGGATTGCAGATATCATGACACATTGGTCGATTAGTTCCATTCACTCTGATATGGAATGAATGGGAATAATTGATTCACTCATATCCACTGTGGATTGCAGATATCATGACATTGGTCGATTAGTTCCATTCACTCTGATATGGAGCAAACAGGAATAATCGACAAACTCGAAACACCTTCACATTGTGTCCACTGTGGATTGCAGATACTGTGACATGTTGGTCGATTAGTTCCATTCACTCTCATATGGAGTGAACTGAAATAATTGATTCACTCAAAACACCTTCAAATTGTGTCCACTGTGGATTGCAGGTATCGTGACACATTGGTTGATTAGTTCCATTCACTCTGATATGGAGCAAACAGGAATAATCGACAAACTCGAAACACCTTCAAATTGTGTCCACTGTGGATTGCAGATATCGTGACACATTGGTCGATTAGTTCAATTCACTCTGATATGGAGTGAATGGGAATAATTGATACACTTGAAACACCTTCAAAACAACATTTCATTTCTGAATAAATCATGACACATACAAGCAGTGGTGGTAATTTACATTAATGTAAAAATGACATACCTTTCACACAATGGTATGGGGAAAAAAAAGAAAATTAACAGTGACAATTATGCAGAGATTAAGAATGAATGGAACTGAAGCTGTGCTCCCTTATCTGCCTTCATTGCATGGACAGGGTCAAATTGACCATTTTACAGGGACAGTTCATTTGTGTTGAGATAGAATACATCAGATTCCATTTAAACAATGTGTGTTACATTTCATGGACACAATAATATGCACATTTGAAACACACACATAACTGAACTGGTGGACAACCATTAACAGAAACTGACAGACAAACATTAATGTATTTTATACCCTCCACTTTTAGGAGTTGATGAAATTGAGAGCAGGAAGACCACATCCCTGATGGCTGTGCTCACTAGTCTGCGCAGATTCACTAATTACAGCATCCAGGTCCTGGCATTCACCAGGGTTGGTGATGGCATCACTACCAAACCCATCATCTGCACCACCGAAGAAGATGGTACAGACAGGATAAATGTGATGTTGATAACCACAGCAGTAGTGCACTGTGGAAGTGAATCAGATTCCTTTGAATTGCTATCGTACAAGAATAGGAGATTTAAATACTCCATACTGCTGAATTGGCAGAAACATTTTAGCTTAGTGCTATGTAATTGTACTGTTGCCACAAGCAGTGTATTTCGTTATGTCTTCTACACCATATATAATATAAATTTATGCAGTTTACCTTATATAACTACATGTTTTCACCTATGTTGTTGTTATAAACTATACCTATATATATATATGTATTTGATTACACAGGTTGAGTATTTTACAGTGCAATTATGTGATGTGCTGTTTATAGAGTATTGTGTATTATCTAGTGTCATGTTCTAACATGCAGTCAAGAAATGTCAGGTTTTAACTTGTATTTCAAAACTTGCACATATCAATATATGGTGTCCTTATGTGTCTGGTCCATGCTGTTGGTCAGTGCACAGACCAGTTTGCAAGGCAGTATGCGGCAGAGTGCGCAGTACTGTACTGAAATACAGTGACACGTCTTGTTTCGCAGTACCGCAGTTAATGTTCTGTTTGTACTTACCATGTTTAAAGAAGACACTGTAAATAATTTAGTTCAGTGTATTGCATTTAATATTGCGTTCTTACTGACCACATTAAATGACATTTTCTGTCAGCTCACAGACCTGCGATAAAACTGACTCTGTACATTGCACACTACATCCTGATTGCCTTTGCATCCTATCCTTTAACATGCATCATAAGTAAAAATTTTCCAGCTTCATAGCTGGAAAATGAGAAGGCCACAATTCTGTGCTTATTATTCTGTTGCCAACAAAAGCTTGTATACAGTACATATCCTGTTCACTGTGCTCAACAGTCCATGTCACAAAGTGTGTAACATCAGTGTGATTTTGTGATCTCAGAAAAGACAATGGGCCTAGTAACAGTAGATGCACTCATAGCACATCACACACCATTTTTAATGATATATAATGGCCATTTGTGGAAGAACAGTGGGTTTTCTGCAGAACAGTGCTTGTTTTGCTGAGTGATTACGTATCCATCAGAATGAGACCAAGCTTAAACTTTACTCCTAAGCAGAACAAGTGTGTTGACAGTTGCTCCATCATGCAGTTGAATACTGACTGTTGACAACTGTATACAGATGGAACAACCTCCCTGCAGTAGCACAGGCTAGGTAGCAGACTGAGTCAGCCAATTTCTGTGCAATAAGTTGGCAAGCAGGAAGTGACAAACGATATTTTCCACATAAAGTTTAGGAACCTGTATATTATGTGTTGTCATATCCCAAAATACAATCAAGTACAGTCTAGTATTAAATTGTATGTCAATGCATTGCTATAGGTAATATGTAGTGGTCTGTAACAAATATGCTACGAGACTGCACTGTAAATTAGTCGGTGTGTAATGTCAACAGCATATGTATAGCCTGATGATGACAGCTCAGGTCAAACCATGTTGCTGTATAATGTGAACAGAATAAAAGTTTTGCTGTGAATGATACAGAATACATATTGAACTTGAAGATAAGAAACATGCAGTCTAGATTTTTTTTTTTTGTTTTGCTGACCGTGCATCTCAGTATATTTATCTGAGTAATTAATCAATTTGTTGCACAAAATTTTTGTTTTACAATAAGTATATTTCATGCCTCTACATGTTTTGAGCACATGCACTCATCATCAGGAGGTCAAAATTGCATTATACAGCCTCTGGTATCATCACACCTATAGGTGGCTGTCTTGTGCGCAAAATTTTTGTTTTACAATAGGTGTGATGATACCAGAGGCTGTGTAATGCAATTTTGACCTCCTGATGATAAGCACATGTGTTCGAAACATGTAGAGGCATGAAATAAACTTATTGTAAAACAAAAATTTTGTGCATCAAGTTGGTTAATTACTGAGATAAATGCAGTCTAGAGTCCACAACATGACATAAAAATATTATATGTCACTAGTAATAGTAATAGCACTGAAAGAATTAAAACATCATCAGAACTGTTGCTGTTAACTGCCTGTGTGAGCATTTACATCTTCACTGCAGCTGTTTCAGCTTCCAGTCTCTTGAAGTCAAACACTGTAGACACAAAAAATTATATGTTGGTCTGTAACATGTGCCTGCAGATACTTACACGACCAGAAAGGCCGCCTCTCTGCCATCTCTTAATGACAAAAAAGAATAAAATCTAGAAATAATTGCAAATTCCAGGTGAGACAAGTTTTTACTATGTGTGGACTGCTTTGCCTGTAATTTGCATCACCCATCATTTTCACATTGTGAATGAATATAGTCCATTCACAAGCATTTAGCAGCATTTCAGGTTTATGACATGTTCTTCCTTGGAAATGTGTAAATTCAATCTGCAGGTAACAGTTTATTTTTGTAAAGAACAAACCTAACCTTGCTGCATGTACAGAAATAAGGCACAAAATGTTACTGTGTTCCAGTGCCGGGTTCGCCAGCAGATATCAAGGTAGTTGTCAGCTCACCGCAGTCACTGCTGGTGTCGTGGCTGCCACCTGCTGAGCCTAATGGCATCATCACAAAGTATAATTTATATACCAGGTGCAGGAAATAGTTGTCTCATTAATTTTAATACGGTATTTTAATTCTGCTTACTCTGAACAAGGTTTTGTTAACATTAGCACCATAAAGCTGTCGGTTTTTCTGTCACAGAATTGGACATTGCTCACTAGTCCCATAATAGCTTTAAACAATAGTGGTTAGGGTGTATGTTACCCTCTTTAACATTCACAACTATATTTAATCCACACATATGTGGTTTTCACAGGAAGGAGTGATTAATTACCTAAACAACAACAACAACAACACCTTGTTCATTTTTCTAGTGGAGACATAATCTCTTTTCTGTAATTTATGAACTGAATTTTGTACATTATTTGGATGAACTTAAGGCTTCTCAGTGTTTCTTTACATTCCCTTGGCTAAAGCCACAGTTCATCCTCTCTTTTGGAGTCTCAAAGGTTCAGCATTTCTCATTGTTTTTAGTTCTTATATTATCAGTTATAACTAACCCATCAGCACTCAGTGTACAAACATATTGGCTGCATTTCATGATAGGCCGTTTTGCTTGACTGATTTGTCCATCTGTTACTGACACACCAAACACTTCTTCTTACTTTGTGTATTTATATTAACATAGCCTGAGAGATGGGAAAATTATAGAGTATGTTTAACCTTTTGGCACCGGAATTATTTTTTAATTTTAGCACACCCTTTATATAAAATGTGAATAATACAGGAACCAAATACGTTAGAATTATGAAACAAACTGCATTTGGAAGAGAAAAATACGTAAAGTATACACCATGTTTAAAATATTCGGTACCTATATTTGTTGAATAAATATATAAAATGCAACTTTATAGGTTAGCAGTGCAGTACATCAACTATAGTTGACATTAGGCGTCTAAAGGTTAAAATATTAAACAAATACAAAATCTTAGTAAGAAGGGAATAGGCCACTTGAAAGATGTGGTTTTAAATATAGGAGGATAATATTAAAAAGGATTTAAGAGCGAGAGAGAGTGTAATTGAGGATGTGCAGTGGATCCTTCTGGTTCATGACAAGACCCAGGGACAGACTGTAATGCAGATGGCAAATAGCATTCAGGTTATGCAGTGGGTCAAGAACTGTTTGACTGTCTTAATGGCTGTTAGCTTCTCAGTAAGAACTCTGCTCAGCTGTGCATTTATTTCTGCTTTTTTTTTGTAAACCTGCATCTTGCTCTTAGCAGTGGACTGAATCCATGTTTGACTTACCAACTGCATGGAGCAGAGTTATTTTTGAGAAGCTGATAGGTCTTCAGCTAGTAAATAAATTCCCACATTTTCCAGAACCCAGAGTTTCATAACCAAGATCAGAAAGGCATGCAACTTGTTCCTATCCTAAGCCAGATTAAAACAGTCCACAGCTCATCATTCCATTTCTTTAACATCCATTTCAATACTGTAATCTGATCTATGCCTAAGTCTTCCACCTAGCCAAGTGCCTTGACATTTACCAACCAAAACCCTATATGCACTTCTCTTCTGCCTTGTGTGCCATATTCCCTGCCCAGCTATCCTCACTGACAATATTTGGTGAGAAGTACACACCATGAAGCTCCACAGTATGCAATACTCTCCAGTACCCTGTTACTTCCTCCAGCTTGTACCCAAACACGTTTCTTAGCACCTATCCTCAAACACTTTCTGTGTATGTCCTTCCATTAATGTGGAAGACCAAGTTTCACATCCATACACAGGATGCAAATTTATAGTTATGGAAATTTTAATTTTTATATTTTTAAATATCAACAGTGCAGACAAAATATTCATAACCAAGTGGCAGCAGGCATTCCCAGAATTTAATCTGTTCTTAATTCATTCATACATGCACTTTTGTTTCATCATTGCCGTTCACATAAATTTGAATATCGTTTGCTGCTGTTGGTGGTGCCATTGTTACTGGTGTGTTTTTTTCAGAATGGTTGATGGACGGGGGGAGGTGAAACATGAGAAGCGTAATTTGCCAAGCCAGCACACCACCTTTGAAGTGAAGGGTCTGGAACAGCGAGCTGAGTATCAGTTCTGGGTGACAGCTTTCACCAGAGTGGGAGAAGGTCAGAGCTCACGAGTCGTGGCCCAAGTGCCTACAAGCAGAGGTGAGAGATGTTGCCAGTGGTGTAATTGGCAATGATAGATACTGCCCGTCTTAACGTTAAAATACTCCATTTTGTTCAAACGAAGTATTGACATGTTTGTGAAAAGCATTTGTCTTCACAAACAGCAGTAACAGGATGGTCTTAGTAAATGAGACACAGTATGTTTGGCTGTTTGCAGGAACTGAATTTTTTTAGTATACCTTACCTCAATTTAAGACTCCAAAATGCTAGACAACAAAGTCTGTGCATTAATCCACAACAGTTTGAGGGTAACTCTTGAATCAGAATACCTTTTTTAGCCTTATCACGTTTTACAGAGTTGTTATTGACAGAATGTTTGTGCAATGACCATGGAGTGGGTACTTCTGTTTGTCACCATGTTTCACCTGCTACACAGTGAGGCCCAACAGGACGTTTATAATCTCTCCTACTTGATTCATTCCAGTGCCTGCACGCATCTCGTCTTTCGGTAGAACAATTTTACATCCCTTCAGAAGTACAGCATCTTTAGTATGCCATGCTGTTGGTCAGCCTACACTGCGGCGTGAATGGCTCAGGGGTGACCAGATTCTGCGTGGAGGCTCCAATCTTAAAATCCAAATTATGGACTCTGGAGAGCTGTTGATATCCGACCTTCAGCAGAGTGATTCAGGCAACTACACATGCCAAGTTGGGAACAGTCATGGATCTGATCACATACAGTACACAGTGACTGTGCAAGGTGAGACTCTGTATGAGGCACACACACCTGAAATCAGTGTGTAGATGCCCACAGGTTAAGGTGTTGTAACAGTTATAGGAATCCACCACAGGCATTTAGACAGGAGTGCCATTGATGCATAAGTCAGCATGTCCTTTTTGCAAAGAATTCCTTGGCCTGCCATCTAAACCACTGGCTACAGTGTGATGGGCAATGTTGTGAAGCAGCAAGATGATGCTTGCAGTAAGTTTACTCACTGAGTTAAGGGTGAATTGAATGCCATGAGATGGAAGGTGTGCAAACATCCTGCTTAGAGTCTGGACTTGTACATTTTTCACATCTTTGGATCTTTAAGAAAACCCCTCAATTTTATATCATGACATTTTGCAGGGAGTCGTAGTATAGTTTCAAGCAAATACCCAAGGAAGTTTTTACATATGCAATACACTGGCTTGTACATCAGTGGGCCTCCTGTGTAATTGCCTATGGTTATTGCTGATAACTGTTTCAGTGCTTACACATGTGAGCATCCTCAGACTGGTTGCATCTGTACATGTCTCATATAATTGAATGAAGACTGCAGTTCAAACTGTAAGTTACAGTAAGCATTTTCAGGCAATGTGGATTAGAGTCACTTGCTTCTGGGTCACAAATATTCAATATTTAGGCACATCTGAACCCTTTGCAGCCTCTGGGAACTTAAGTGTCGTCTGAAAGAATGAGTTATCACATACTGTAAAGACAAAAATGTACAAAAAATTCTTTTCATTTGAAAATGTCTTTCTCCATTTTGTGCACAGAAAAGTTCAGTATATTTCTGTTCCATTTGACCCCTGCCTGATATTTTACAATATGTACATATCTCTTGCTTGTCCACATGAAATAGATGCAACAGGAATCCATTCCTGGCAGGACCAGGGGTTTTCCACGCCTTTGGAACATCCAGACCAACTCTGTGGTCCACCATCCTCATATTCAGTAGACACTACATGCTCTTTCCATCTTGTAACAAGGATAAGAATAAGTGGAAATACACTTCTTTTCCCCCCTGTATGACTTCATGGAATGGATAGGGACTGTTTTACCCTGATTTAGTATTGCTCCAGGATGACATTCACAAGAACCTATTATTGGTCCCTATGTTGAGCCACATGAATCCTGTCTGCATTGTTGTATCTTATTTTATTCAGTTCTGGTCAGAGCCACTATTAGGATGTCTGCAACTTTGACTGCACTGAAATTGCATCCTGAAGAATATGAAAAGGTAAAGTGATCCCATTACAGGCCCAGTGTGGCCCAGAGGGTGGGGTATAGGTATAGTTCTGCTCTTCCATGACCACGGCACTAGAAGGGGTGAGTGGTCAGCAGCAAGCCCCGGCCGCACTTTACCCCGGGGAAGGACCCAGTACCCATTTTACAGGAGGCTGGGTCGGCCCCAGGGCCGGTCTGGATGGGCGGAAAATCTCGCCCCCACCAGGATTTGATCCCGGACCATCCACCTGTAGTCAGTCGCTATACCGACTGAGCTACCTGGTCCACAATCCTGAAGAATATGATTCAACAAAATTACAGGTGAAATGTCATGTTTTGCAGACTGTAAGTTATTCTTTTTCCTGAAAACCCTGTGTACAGATTTTCTGCCTGGTAAGATGTCAAGGTGATTCCAGTGTGAATAAGGTATGTTCTGCCTAAATTTTCCTTTTGAAACCTAGGTGCATCTGATACTCAATGAAGTACTGTAACTGCTGTTTGCTTCAGTTCGCCCCATGCCCCCCACACTTTATGTAAGCAGCGTGACAAGCAGCATTATCCTCTTGCACTGGAAGCCTGGAGACAGTGGTTCTGCTCCCATCAGCAGCTATACACTCAACTATCGCAGGACACAAGGAGAACTGGAAGAAATTACACTGCCAAGGAGAGTCACCAGCTATGAACTGCAAGTGAGTGGCAGTGGTGTTGGTGCATGCGGTTCATGTTGGCAGATCAGAATTGTAGAAAACTGTGGTTATTAACTCTGAGTAACACTAACTTTGTGTGACCCTTTAAACCTTCGGTGAAACTAGGGTTTAAGTTCCAACTACTGCTAAGGATGCAGGACTTTTGAGCTACTATAAAATGCTGTCACCTAGGACAGTGCACAGAGATCATTACTGAAGGGTTAGAGCAGAGTGGCAACTGTGTTTACCACCTACTTTAACATTAAAGAATGCTGCATTTTTCCAATACCAATTATTTTTATATAATTCTTACAGTCAAGTGTGGTTATTTGCCAAAACTGAATTGAATGGTTAGTTAGTCTGTGTAATGCAGACATTATGTCAGTATGAGAGTAAGACAGGATTGATTTTTTAAATACTGTTCTGATGAATTTTTAAACCTAAAAGGGTGAACAGACCTGACTGCACAGCAGGTATGCCTGTCCCCTCCTTAAGTTTATATGAATCCTGCCTTTGAACTGCTCTTGATCGAAGCAGCACTAGACTTTCTATGTTGAGCACACTAGCAGTTGTGCTCAGCTGCTTGTGTTTACAGACACCAGCCTTGTGACACATTTAGCAAGAAAAGCCAAAGAAATGCGCCCCTTAGGTCCATCGTGTCTGTCTGTCTGTTTGTCTATATGTTTCCACATAACAACTTAATCATTGAAGAGATTTCTTTTAAATTTCACACTAGGGAGTTCTTCTGAAATGTGTTTACCTGTTACTGTTTTGGTTAAAAGTATGTGATGATGACAACAACATACACCTGCATTTTGGTTGCATCTGAAATGTAAGTCACTAAATATTTACCACTGCATGAAGTGTTGCCAACAAAGGTAGACAAAAATGATGTGCACATTTTATATTCATTACACTTCCTGTGTGTTTGCCCTACCGTTTTCAATATATTAAACAAAAGTAATTGACTGCCAGAATCTTATGTTAATGTGTACATTTCTTGACTTGTAGAATGTGATGTGCAGTGACCACTTTCCATCATCTGGCTGCATACTTAGCACTGTATGATAACACAGTTGCTTGTTGCTACTGAGTTCCTCATCTCACTGCTGCCTCTCTGTTACCTTTTCCCACCTCCTCGTTATGTTGCAGGGTCTGTATTGTGGCACCGCCTATCACCTGTATCTGGCAGCACAGAACAAAATTGGAAGCTCATCACCAAGTCCTACTTTAACTGTTAAAACCCAGGGTCGAGCTCCAGGAATTCCTGAAGCTCAGATGTTACTTTCACCAAACTCAACATCAGTATTGCTTCGACTCCATGTGTGGCCGGATAATGACTGTCCACTCACTCACTTCATTCTACAATATCGACCAATCAACAGTCCACATTGGACGCTTGGTATGTTGGACTTTGAAATGTCTTATTAAGCTTGAATCTTTTGTTACCTTCATAATTCAGTTACTCATATCGGTACAGGAATTACTGAAAATAATGTAGTTACCCAAGCAAAGAAATATTTGTTGTACATGTAACAGTGTCCAGATAGCGTCCATCTGGTTTATATGTGACAGTGTCCAATGCCTTGAAGCCACAAAGAAGATTCATCATCTCTGGTCTCAATCCTGCATCTATGTACCAACTGCAGATAGAAGCACACAACGTAGCAGGCTCCTCCAAGACACAGTTCAAGTTCATTACGCTGACCAAAGAAGGCGGTGAGTTATTCAGCTGCAGTTCAGCTCCTTTGTATGATGCATTCTCATGTTTGGTTGTCCGTCACACACATTCCTGCTACTGTCTATAACAGTGGAATGTAGAGGTGATCAAAGATTTATTAGTTATTAGGTTTTTTATGAATTAAAAAATAATGCCTTATGTGGAGACCGCGTCCAGCCATCAGTCTGTCCATCTGTGACCTAGTATCAGTGACTAAACCATCTGTCAGATCTTCATAAAATTTGGTACAGGAGTTCTCTCCCAAAAAGTTGTTAAGCAAGCATAAATTTTGTGAACATTGGTTCAGTAGCATCTATACTCAAGGGCTTATATGAACTCTCACATGTACATTCCACATTTATTCTCCTGTTTGGGTGAAATTTAGTGTACAAGAGCCTCACATAATGTTGGAGTAACTGAGAGTTTCATGAAAATCAGTGCAGTGAAAATCATACATTACTTTCATGTATAAATGAATTTCATTCTGTACTTTCCACATTAATTGTCCTGTTTGGATAAAAATCAGTACAACTCTTTTAGAGTGCTGTAAGTACATATGAATTTCACAAAAATCTGCGCAGTGGGAGGCTGTAATTTTCTCGAGGTTTTGTAAATGAAATTAGATTTACACATGTACCATGGAAGTTTGTAAGTACAGAGTGTATACTTGTTAAAAGTTATGTGCCACATTGCAGAGCTCAACATTTGCAGTCTTGTCATAGGATGTCTTTTTTACTGATTCTGTACTCTGGTTCCATCATTTCAAACTGCCTGTATGTCATTGGCATGGGTTAGCAGCATGTGCTGTGTATGGTAGATATAGGACTGTGTTGCAAAATGACAAAACTGCACTGAACCTATATGCATTAAATACAGCTGGTAAAAATTTTGTAAGGCCATCTTTTGACTCAAGTGAGTGTGTGTGTTATGGGACACCACATACAAGTTCTCAATTTTGCAGATCCACCACCTCCAGAGTCAGTGCAACATGGCCACATATCACAGCCCTTCTACTCTGATGTTAGGGTGATGGTGCCCCTCATCATAGCCATATTTGCTCTGATTGGTGCTGCTACTGCTGCTGGACTCTGCTGGCGACATAGTAAGTACCTTGGCCCTCTGCAGAAATGAACAGGCTGCAGTAGAAGGGATGTTACATTTCTTGTAGAATTTATTGATGTGCCCACACTTGTTGCAGAGCAACCAAGACCTTTAAAAGAGTCTCTGGACAATCAGCAGAATGCCCAGACCCAGAGGGAACGTTACTATGCTACTATCCACAAAGTAGCACTGCAGGCAGGAAGTGACAAAATACCAGGTAATGCTCTGTAGTTGTGTGTACCAGCCATCACACATATGTGGAACGTTATGATTCTAGACATACAGAAATACTGTGAGACTCAGTTTGTCTCAGAAATTCAGGTGAGCAGTTTGTTTAGTTTTCTGAACTGTGGAGTTTTGGTTGAAAATTTTGGAATGACAAATTTTAATCCACAGGGAGGAACTGACAACAGGATGTCAGTTTTTTTATTTTGATTTTATCTTTATTTATTTACATTCAGTAGATCCTTACAAGGGTAAAAACTAACCCAATAGGTTGTTGAAATAGTCAGTAATATATATAACATAAAGATATAAAAACATGCAAATCAAAAATACCCATATTACATTGAGAACACAAGAGGCATAACAAATACACAAAATACAACAATACAACAGAGTAGCGTGTGACAATTGTGTGTATCAGTAGAGTTAATATGAACACAACTGATTAATTTATTCAGTTTGTACGTTTGGTAGTAACATTCTAACACACCACAGAAGTTTACAATTCAAGGGCATCTCTGTCAGACACAACTGAGTAATTTTTCTCCATATTTTTAGCGTGATGATGGTGATTTACCCTGTCCTTGAAACATAGTGTGTGATTAATTATAAGTATCATTTTTTAACATGACATGATGAACAAACTCCATGAAGGAAGTTAATCCAAATTCCCATTCCCTGTTTCTCTTTATTTCCCAAAAAGCTGAAGGTTTAGTATTCATTCTCAGAACTATAAGAATTGAAGACAACTAATTGCAGGTGTTAAAGAGGCACTACTGAAGGATGCAGGAACCATTGTGTCTCTCAATAATATTCCAGAAACATCAGAAGATATTTCTCCATATGCAACATTCCAATTGTCGGGACCAGGCGCTGACCCACACAGCACTCTGCTGCATAGTTTCATGTACCACGAGCAAGCCATGACCGAAGGCTGTGCCTCACCACCACCCCCTGCTGGAGTAAGTGTGAATTACCTTGTTGGCCTGGCTTTATTGTAAAATTGTCTCTTTGTAACACAAACATAAACACATGTTAAGTTGGCACAGCTGTACATGTTCTTATTTTAGCCATGCCTTATCTCAGGCAGTTAGTAATTTCCTCTCAACACAGATGCCTTGGTTCAATTCAAGGACAGTCCATGTATGGTTTATGGTGGTCAAAGTGGCACTGGATCAGGTTTTTGTCCAAGCATTTCAGTTCTTCCCTGTCAATCTCATTCCACCAATGCTCCATAATCATTCTCTTTTCTATCAATGATTCTATATATCATAGCAGCTGATGGTATCACTAGGTAAAGCACTTACAACAACTTGTTATTACCAACTTTCCCACCACATGTCACAGTTTTAATCAACCCTCTTCAGACAGTTCATTGAATTATGCATAAATCATTACTAACTGTGTTTCAATGGGATCCAAAAATATTACACAGCAGTGATTTAAAATTTTAAAAATATGTGTACAACACAAAATACCACTCCAGAATTTATACATGTGCATAAATTTTAACAGTTCACAGTTTTATGCTCCATCTGCATAATACAGTGGGATCCCATAATCACAGAATAGTTACAGTAAAAATATGCCAATTTACACATAAGTTAAGGGGCTGCGCAGATGCAAATGAGCTGTCTACACACAGACTGCGAAGATCATACATAACATAAAAAGACCTGTCCAGTACCATAATTGTAGTTATTATGTCTGTGTGATTGTAACCAAAGTGGTTTTACTAATCTCTTCTAAAATTTCCCAGTATTGTTTCACTTGAAGCTTTGTTCAGTTGTCCATTTGTCCTGTGTACACAGACAGACAGATTCAACTTAAGAGGCACTTGTTATGGGTGCAGATGACCTGCAAACTGTCACATCTTTCTGGCACACAGAATAATTATGTCACATTGATTCAGCCTTGTTTTAGTCAACCAGATAAATGCTGGAATTATACATTAGAGTAGGCCTTGACCACTTCCCTTCACAGCCTTTCTACTTTGTTAATCACAAATCACCACACTGTTTGCTACTGTAAATCGGAGCTATTGACAACATCTTTAAATAACCATACATGAACGAAGTATACATAGTAACACCAGGCCGCGCACCATTGTATGTAGGCCTTCTGTCTGCTTGGGGCTCTGTTGAGGGTGACTTTATGTTTTTCCCCATATGTAGGAAGGCTTCTTTTTGGGGACTCCAGCAGACATACATGAATGAAGGAATGAGTAAATAGACCAGGGACTCTGAGGGAAAGATAAAAAGAGATATATTAAGAGAGATGTAAAAATGCCCTCTAAGTGCGTATCTCTCTCCATAGGGGCCCCGCTGGGGAACCTGGAAGGGATTTGCTTGCCGGGAGTTTCTGAGAGAAAAAGATAGTGTATCTGGGTTCCTTTTTTGGACCCAAAGGACATTAAGATTTTAATTCTGGGGACCATTTGGAACTTTGGTCAATGGACAGGGCTCTCCTGAGCTGATATCAGATTATGGGGCACAAAGGGCCATAAGGCCTAGGTGCATCAGGACCGTAAGGGCTCGAACCCAATGCAAATCTATCTATCCATCTATCTAACACCAAGGCAAAGTAATTTAGAGGTTTAATTAGGGGCAATTAGGAAGCAATTCCAGAAGGTTAAGGGTACTCTGTCGTTTTAAATGTAAGAGTGTTTGAATGTTACAGAACTATTGTAGGGCAACTGTGTGTATACACAATACCTAATGACAATAAGTATTTTTTCATTAGGTCGTCTATGATGTCAAAGTTATAATCTTTGCAGGTGATTAAAAGTTCACACAGAAGAGGAAGCAGAAAGACAGATGTTGACACTGATGAGTCAGACTCTGATCCAGATCAGCTGACGTCAAGTCGCACGGAGTCCTCCAATCAGCTTGATGCAGGCAAAGTAAAACACAGTGAGTCACTGATGTTGCCCATGGTTTCCATTTGTAACATTCTGATGTCTCACACTGACATCTACCTTATATATAATATTTTAGTCTCTACCTCACAGAGAACACATTGTGCTTACATTAAAAATACCAGTTGGTGAATTCTGTGTAAGGCAATAACTGCCATTTATTGCAGGAACCAAATGGAACCCGTAAAGACACTGTGCACAGAATGCAGAGTTAAACCTGGATATACATATATTAACCACTGGGCTGCGAAGACTTAATGAAAATAATTAGTGACTAATCATTGATTCATTATATTCTGTGTTCTGTCAGACACCACATTTTGTACAGGAAGCCAGGTGCCGGCCGGCCGGCAGGCCTAGTATTGTAAGGCCATGGATAAAGCGACACTATCTAATTACCAGCAGCCATTTTGCAATACACACCTGTACAAGATTAATGCTGCTGTATCAGCTGACTGACTTCATGGAGTAGAATCCTTCTTGAGAAGTTAGTAGCTTTCCTATTAGTCAATAAATTCGTTGAATTTTGCAGAAACCAAAATTTCCACACTGTGTTCTCAAAACCCTGACATTGGTCTGTATCCTGAGCCAGATCAATCCAGTCCATGCCCTCCCATTATGTTCTTTAAGGTAAAAGGTAAAGGTAAATTTTGCCCTGTAAGAGGTCACAAAGGCCCAGAGGGGGAGTAGAGGTATAGCACTACTCTTTCTTTAACATTGGCGCTAGATGGTGGGTGTTCAA